>ENA-OPAV01000085-OPAV01000085.1-human-gut-metagenome-genome-assembly--contig:-NODE-85-length-85398-cov-12.678509_pt1 | contig 85398 bp, 99 predicted proteins | sample MGYA00241056_ERZ501428 | MGnify/ENA primary metagenome ERZ501428 (study PRJEB25962, sample SAMEA2042621) | human gut metagenome | biome: human gut; feature: human-associated habitat; material: faeces... | reverse complement strand
TGTAGGGAATTATTAGCTTTATGTAACATAGATTATACAGAAGCCTTAAGGAATGGAAAACACTACTTCTGTATTATAAAGAAAACCAATCAACCATTATATCAGTGGTTATCTAAATGGGTGAGTAGAGATAAAGAATTGAGTTGGGAATGTTTAAGCCATATATCCGGTAAGATATATTTAGAAGAGGCTCAGTATTGGGATTCAAACATTAGTGATAAAACAGGTTATGTATCTTTTAGTACTGTAGTAAAACAAACTGCCCAGGTTATGCAGGCCATGGGACACATGAATGGTATAATGGTATCATTTAGTGAAACTAGAGTAGGAGATAGGATTAGATATCACCTGGGATATAATTTAAGAAGAGATACTCATCTTACTAGAGTTGATCTTAATAATTCTATCTTAACAAAAACAGAAGGGGGAAGAGATATGTGGGGGGTAACAGTAGATGATCATAACCTATTAGTGAGAAAAGACAATAAGGTAGTACTGTCTGGGAACACAATTGGATTCGGTATCTTGTATCAACAGGGACCAAACCATTTGAAAGAATCCCTATCAACAGATAAACATAAAGCTACCAAGGAAGAAGCTCTTGAGTTCTTGGAAGAATGGTTTGAGATTTTCCCGGGCGTTAAGAGGTTTGTTAATAAACAAATGAAATTCGCTGAGAAACATGGGTACGTATTATCTCCATTCGGTAGAAAGAGAAGGTTACCAGATGCTAAAAATAGGAGAGACCATGGTAAACACGCTAAAGCGTTACGAGATGCTATAAACGCCCCTATCCAAGGAACTGCTTCGGATTTCGCATTATTTTCTAGTATACTTATTAGGGAGAAAATCATGAGGGGAGAACTTCCATCTTCTATCGAGCAAATTGGGACAATACATGACTCTCTTATGTTCTATCTTGACCCGAAAGATATGAATGACAAAGTAGTAGACCAGTTATTCGATATATGTAGGGACCCAGATACTCAAAAATACTTTGGGTTTAAGTTGAAAGGTATTACTATGGCAGTTGATTTCGAGTTAGGTTTAAGATGGTCAAAACTTAGGGGGTACGAGAGAGGTACTGATTACTCAGAAGTATACAAGGAATGTTACATCCCATACTGGTGGGAAAATAAAGAAACCCGAGAATTGCAAGGGAGATAACTGGATATTATATTTGCAATAAATAAAATATTTATCATGGATTATAATGAGATCATGGATTATAATGAGAAATTATTAGATAGTTTGGAAGGATTGGTGGATGACCTAAGGCAGACAAATACTGCCTCGGTCAAAACCAATGTCCTGTTAAGGTATCCAGAATGTAGGAAACTACTCTGGTGGACCTACAACCCTTTCAAAAAATTTGGAGTGACAAAGAAAGGGATAGAGAAGTTTAGATATACTCATGACCCGAATGGAGATTTACCAGAAGATTACTCTATATACGACTTGTTTAGAGATTTATGTAGTAGGAGATTAACTGGTCACAATGCACTTTACAGGTGCATTAACATGTTAGATAAATATCCAGCTTATTCGGATACTTTATTATGTATCCTTGACAAGGGGTTGAAACAGGGAATTAACGTAGCCAACATAAATGCTGCATACTTCACTACAATGAAGAGAAACCTTATCCCTCAATTCTCTATAACCAGAGCCAAGAATTTCTTTGACTACCAGAATAAACTGGATTTCAAGAAAGATACTTGGTTTTGGTCAAGAAAATTGGATGGGGTAAGATGTGAGACTTTCGTAGATGGGAAAGGAGTTGCAAGGACATACTCGAGAGAAGGTAATGAGTTTACAACTCTACAAGTATTGAAGGATGCTATCAAAGAATCTGGTATCCGGAATATGGTATTGGTTGGAGAGGTATTCTTGATTGGTTCAGATGGTAACGAGGATTTTCAAAAGGTAGTTGGAGATGTAAAGAAAAAGGATTACACTATCCCAGAACCTCATTATGCTTTATATGATTACGTTACTTGGGAAGAGCATAACTCAGCTAAGGGGACTAGGCCATTTGCTGAGAGGTTATCTCAATTAGAAGAGGATTTAAAGACAATGAAGTATCCACATATCTTTATGCTTGAACAACATAAGGTTGAGGATATGGATTCTCTTTTGAAAGAGTTCGGGGATGCTAATAGTAAGGGATGGGAAGGGTTAGTAATCCATAAAAATGCAGGGTACAAAGGGATAAAAACTGATGTAGTTTTAAAGATGAAGAAATTCGATGATGCCGAGTACCAGATACTTGATGTGGAGACAGGACCATTCACTTACTACTATGATTCATTGGATAATCAGGGTAGACCTATCAAGAAAAGGAGAGTAGAAGACATGGTAACTAACCTTATTATTGAGCATAAGGGATTCAGAGTATCAGTTGGTTCTGGTTATACCATTGAGGATAGGAAGAAATGGTTTAAGAATCCTAAACTAATTATAGGGAAATGGGCTACTGTTAAGTATTTCGAGGAGACGACCAATAAAGCTGGTAACATAAGTTTGAGATTTCCAACAATAAAAACCATCTACAAGGAAAAGAGGGATTTATAACTTGGTCTGGTACTAATTAAAATAAAAATGGTATGGTTGTTAACCTAAGGAAAATAAAGAAGTTAAAATATTGGGAATCAAACACGAGTATAACTGTAGTTGATATTAACTTGGGAGAGGAAAGGATAGTTTTTAATCTAAAGGACGAACTCTCATTTGATAATGACTCAGTTAACTCGGAGTTGAAAGACCAGCCCAATCACTATGCCTTTATTGCCATGTTACATAAAAAAGCTTTAGTATTAAAGAGGGAGAGAGAAAGGATTCTTGAGAAGACAAGGTCCCGACTCTTCTCCCAATACAAAAGCCAAGAGAAAATGGCTAATGATTTAGCTGAAGCCATGGTATATAAAAGCAAGGAGTATCAGGATGATTACAAGAAATTCTTAGCAGTAAGTGCGGATGTTGACATACTTGAAGTATGTGTACGAGCTTTCGAGCAAAGATCTATGTTAATGCAAACAGTATCCGCTAATATCAGGCGGGACAAAGTATAATTTAATTTTATGTTATGGCAAAGAAAAGTTTAAAAGACAGGTTGAGAGATAAACAAAAGGCTCTCAAAACAAAAGGAAATGGTAAAGTACTTTTCCAGAAAGCAGATGAAGAGCTGAGAGTTCGTTTACTCTCTGCTGGAGATGAAGAAGAGTTTATAAAAGAGGTAGTTCAATTCTACTTGGGTGGAGATATCAAGGGAGTTTATTCTCCCATGACTTATGATGAGCCTTGTGCTATCTACGAGAAGTACGAGGAGCTAAAGAAATCCAAAGACCCAGATGATAAGGAGTTGGCTAAAGACCTTTCTCCTAAGAAAAAATACATGGTTGCTGTTCTCCTTTGCAAAGACGGTAAGGGTAAAGACTATGACTCTGAACCCAAACTATTGCAGTTAGCCCAGTCTCAATACTCAGAGATTATTGACCTCTATCTTGATGAGGAAGAGTGGGGAGATATGACTGATCTGGATGAAGGGTATGACCTTAAACTAAAGAGAACAGGGTCAGGTAAAAATGATACCGAGTACACGGTTAAACCCTGTAAACCCAATACAGTACCCAAGAATTGCAGACCCAAAGAAGGGGTTGACATCGAGGCTTTAGTAAGAGAGGTTATTCCTTCTTATGAGAAAACTCAGGAATACATTGAACAGTATATGGGTAATGCTTCTTCCAGCAGTGATGAACCAGAGGAAGAGGATGACGATATGGGTTCATTAAAGAAATCCAAAAAGGATAAGAAAGAGAAATCAACCTTGAAGAAGGCTAAGAAACTCAAAAAACATAAACACGAAGACGATGAGTAAGGAGAAAGAGAACGTAGAAGGGGGTCCAATGAGTGGACCTCTCTTCATAGATAAGGATAACATTATAGCCAAGGGTGGTATTTGGGAATCATCCAAAGTAAATGTTCCTCGGTATAGACAGATGGTAAAAGAATTTGTTTCTAACTTTGAAGAGGGGATAGACAAACAGTTGAAGGAGGGTTGGTTAGTAAAAATAGTAAAAACAATAGAACCACCTTATGGGTCAGAAACGGGTATATTGGTTATATTTGAAAGAAATGACTGATGGCAAAGAAAGCGAAAAGTAAAAAGACAAAGAGCTTGCAGAGTATCATGAACAAATACTCTCAAGTATCACTGGCTTCTGAGATGTATGGAGAAGTGGAGAATATGCCATGGCTACCATCAAGGAGTTTAGTGATGAACTGGGTAACTGGGGGAGGTATACCATTTGGTAAAGTACTCGAGTTATTCGGTCAGGAGAGCTCGGGTAAATCATTGGTAGCATTAGACTTCCTAGCTATATGCCAAAAGCTTGGAGGTTGGGGTATGTGGGTAGATGCTGAGAGTTCTTACTCGAAGGATTGGTGGACAACAAATGGGATTGATTTGGATAAGGTTCTGGTATTCCATGAGAACGCCATAGAGGTTATATCAGATTGGACAATAGAAACTGCCAGGGCTTTGAGAAAGAAGTTAACTCACAATGAACCTATTCTATATGTGTTGGATTCCATTGCAGCATTGGATACAATAGAGAGGTTGGAGATGGAACAAACAGATGAGAAGGCAGAGATGGGTATCAGAGCTAAAGCAATGGGTAACTTTCTCCGGAAGAGAAGCAAAGAGCTTGCAGATTTGGGAGTCACTTGCATATTTATTAACCAGCTTAGGAAGAAGTTGGGTACCATGTTTGAGGATCCCGAATGTTCTCACTATAATACTCTGGTAAGGTTGAGAGATGGTAGGGTGTTACCCATTGGTGAAATTGTAGAGAACGAGATTCAGGGCGAAGTATTAACCTATAATGAACAAAGAGGTGAGGTTGAGTTTGAACCCATAACTGGTTGGACAAAGAAACCAAGAGGAGATAGTAAATGGTATTCTATAATTACTGATGGTATAGGTTCATTGAATGGGTCCTTTGGTGAGATAGTTAGTGAGAACCATTACTTTTATACAGATAAGGGGTGGCTAACCACAACTGAACTTTCAATAGAGGACAGTATATTATCTGTATATCAGGATAGGTTAATAGGAGATGTTAGACAATTCCTGATTGGGACTATGGTTGCAGATTGTACAACTCATGTTAGGAGTAAAAATACTGCTTGTATAGGGTTCCGGGATAGGAATAACCCTGAATACGTAAAGTGGAAAATAGGTATGTTATCTCCTATTCTTGGGGAGTTTAGAGAATCTATAACCCAGTTTAAGAGTTTATACACTACTGATTTGGCCAAACTAAATGAAACAGTAAAAAGAAATCCCCTAAACGTGATAATGGAGATGGACTTTAAATCTCTAGCAGTTTGGTTTATGGATGATGGTCACAACTCAAGGGATAGACGGTTGAGTATTGGTATATCTCAAAATAGGTGCGATTTAGAAAGTCTATCTGAAGCTTTGTTCCATAAGTTCGGGTTAGTATCTTCAGTAAAATCTAATGGTAAGGGGATAATATTTAACTCAGGGTCATCTAAGAAATTATCTAGGTTGATAAGAGAGTATATCCCGGATTGTATGCAGTATAAACTATTACCTGAAGATAGGGGGTACTATAAACCATGGGTATTACAACCTGAAAAACCTAGACTAGAGAAATGTTGGTCAAAGATAAAATCTATTAGAGAAGCTGGTGAAAGGAATTATAAAAACCCTACCAAGAGTAACTGGTTATATGATATCACAGTAAATGGTAACCATAACTATTTTGGTGGTTCATCTACTACTTGGGGTATCCTTAACCATAACACGACACCAGGTGGAGAAGCCATGAAATTCTTTGCCCATATTCGTATGGGTTTTTATCGTAAGAAACAAATCAAGGAAAAGGTACATGGGAAAGAGACTTGGGTTGGTAATTATGTTTCTCTGAGGATGAAGAAAAACAAGGTAGCTCCACCAAGGCCAACAATGGAGACTGAAGTATATTTCCTGGCTGATTACTGCCAACCTGGATTCTCAAGGTATGCCGGGTTAGCCGAAGTACTTGAATCCTCTGGTGCAGTTAAGAGGGAGAAGGGGTCATCGATTTATTACGATAAAGAGGGCAATAAAATTGCACGGGGAGAAGACGCATTCCAATCACTTTTGGAGGAGAACAAAGACATTAGAAGTAAACTTATTAAACTTGCTGGAATAAACACTTTTAGTAATACTAAAAAGGTACTAGAAGATCTCAATGAGAAAGAGATAAACCTATTCCCAGTGGGAGAAGAGGAGGAATAAAATGGTAGAAACAGCATTAATATTTGACGCAAACAACCTTATGCACAGGGCTTACCACAGGTTCAATTCATTTACAGACGTGAGTGGTAGGCCCACGTCTGCTATATATGGAGTACCTTTCGTGGTAGAGGCTCAGGTAAGGAAATTTCAACCCGATTTGGTAATAGCGGTATTCGATGGAGCCAGGAGTAAACACCGGTTAAAGATATGTCCAGATTATAAGGGTTCTAGGGTACAGAAATTGGATTTTGATAATGAAGATTTCCTAAGGCAAAAGGAAGAGGTAATGGAAGGACTCTACAATTTGGGTGTATCAGTAGTACATAACCCAGACCAGGAAGCTGATGATATGATTTACTCGGTGGTTAAACTCCTGCAAAAACAGAGAGTGGGAACAATCATAATCATCTCATCAGATAAAGACTTCAACCAGTTGGCTACGACAAAGGATGTAGTTATTTATAACCCACATAGCCAAGAGAAAATAACCGTGAACACTTGCAAACACTTTAAAGGATATGAAGCCAAGCAAACTGTGGATTATCTTACTCTTGTTGGAGATGACTCGGATAATATTAAGGGATATCCTTTGGTGGGTGAGAAGAGAGCACAACAATTCCTTGAAAAGTATGGGTCAATAAAAGCCTTTTTAAGAGGGTCAGAGATAAGCTCAGTAGTGAGTAAGAACGCATTACAGAAGATATACAAGAAGAACCACTTTTTGATATCATTGAGAGCATATCACTTAAAGTATATGCGGGATGTGAAAATCAATTGGTATAAGAATCAACCATTCCCAACTCCGAACAAGTCATTGTTCGAGAATTATTGTGGAGCTTTTACATTAAAATCATTCTTAAAAGATAAAGGATTCTATGAAACATTTAAGAGTTTATCTCAGCGGGGCATCAGGTCTAGGAAAAACAACCTTAGCTAAACTGGTATCTAAAGAATTGGGGTTACCCTATATAAATACATCAGCGAGTAATGTATGGGATGAATTTGGGGTAAAATCCCATGAACACGCTCTCCAACTATCTGGAGATTATAACTGGGCCCATAAATATCAGATGGCTATACTTGAGAACAGGAAGAAAATATTGGGGGACAATGATAACTTTGTAACAGACAGGTCAATCATTGATAACCTGATATACTACATGGATGGTAACAAACCATACCAATTACAAAGGGAGTATAATAAGGCCTGCATGGAGATGTTACAACATGACCTGGAGAACTTCAACGTAGTATTTATCAGGTTGATACGACCATTCTCATGGGAAACAGAGAATGATGGGAAACGTATATCAGATGAAGGATATCAGATAAAGTCTAACCTGTTATTCAAGGGGTTTGACTTCCGGTATTTCATGGAGAACGTGAAACATTATTACCATGAACAAAATATCCCTTTTGAGTGGGGTAACCTAAAGTTCTTGGGTAGGAAGAATATCATCAGGGAAGCTACTATACATGCCTCTGATTTCAAGAAAAGATTTATGGCAGTGTCTCAAATCATTGAAAACATAGGGGGGTTTGAGGGAGATGAATTCTCAGAATTATACGAGTATATAATCTATAATGATTTTAACCATGAAGATTACAGGTAAGTTTTATTGTATTGGTGATTTGCATATTCATGATTGGAATACTTTTAACCAAGATTTATACAGGACAAAGATGCTCCTAACATGGTTCAAAGACTTGGTTTTTAAATCTCATTCAAAAGGTAACAAGGTCCTCATTGCTGGGGACCTTTTTCATAACCCAAGCCACATGTCTAACGAGCTATTTAGGTTAGTGAGCCAAACATTTTCAGAAATAGACCATATATGTGGAGAAATGGTCTATTGCATTTCAGGTAACCATGATAGAGATGGTGATGACCCAATAAAATCTCCAAGCTGGGTGAAAACCTTTTCGGAGATGTATAACTTTATGAAGTGTATAGATTTTTCAATGGTAGAAGTAAATGGTTGCAGAGTATTCGGTATACCTTATCTCAGAGATGATGTAGGATTAGAGAATGCAATGAGAGTATGCTCCCAAAGTAAACATAATGCACCGAGAGTTTTACTGATTCACAAAGAATTGGCTGGAGCTGAAGACACAAACGGTATGAAATGTGAAAGGAAAGGAGACCAGAGTAAACTGAGTACCTTCTTTCAGAATTTCGATTACGTAGTATGTGGACATATCCATAAACCACAACTCCTCCGTAAAAATATTTTAATGTGTGGGTCACCCATGCAGATGAGAGTATGTGATATGGGTACAGATATGGGGTATTGGGTACTGGATAAACATGGGTTTGAGTTTCATAAGGCAGAACTCCCGGAATTTCGATACGAAGGTGATCCCGGAAAAAATTTTGACTGTTACATTAAAAGAAAAGTCGTCAAGACTAAGTCTAGGGATGGGAAAGCAACTAATGAGATTAAAATGAACGATTGGTCGGGTATGATAGACGATTATTCTGACTACATCGGGGAAAAGAGAAAGAAAAGAAGGAAATTACTTAAAGACTTACTGAACGATGCTGAGCTTTCATAAAATGAGAATAGAGGGGTTTGCCTCAATCAAATACCTAGAATTTGATTGGGGAGCCAGAGAAAGGGGGATAACCATTATATCTGCCAGAAATGGTAGTGGTAAGAGTAAGCTGATAAATGCCCTGTATTGGGCTTTATTCGGTGATTCTATATCAGGAGCTGTAGGTATGTGGGAGCATATCAGACCCAAAGAGTATAATGGTACTTTAGTTGAAATTAACTTTGAAAAGGATGGAGAAGAGTACAAAATCATACGATGTTTCGAATACAAAGGCAAGGTCGAGGGAAGAGCTGGAAAAAATGGATTGTTCTTCTACTCGGGGGGTAAACTTGACCCAGGAAGAGATAAGAAAGGGGTACAGTCAAGGATTAATAGACTTATCTCATACTCTAAGGAGTTATTTCTCAACACGGTCATTTTTGGTCAGAAGCAACAACGACTAATGGATGATAAATCCTCTAACAAGAAGAAATTTTTTGAGGAGGCCTTTGAAGTCACTATATTTCAGGATGCTTATACTCGGGCTAATAACCTATTGAGTAAAATCAGTGGAGAATTCAATTCTCTACAATCAGAGGAAAAGGCGCTTAAACATGATATCGCTAATTACAAGGAAAGGATTGAGATATCTAAAAACCTAGAGAGGTCATGGCACAAGGCTCATAGGGAGAAGGTAAAATCCATGTTGGAGAATATCCAAGATTTAGAGCAGGAGTTAGAGGATAGTGAAGATTCCAAAAATGACAGTATCTGGGAATATGAGGACCAACTCAAAAAATTGGTAGAAGAGAGGGAGTGTTACAAGAACGTGGAGAAAGAGTATAACGAGTGTCAAAGTGATATATCCAGGTTAAGGACTGATATCAGTTTGGATGAAGCTGCCATTAAGGGATGTAAGAAGCATATTGCTGTATACACGAAAAACATTGATACTTTCCCGGATGTATGTGAAGAGTGTGGTAGACCTTACTCTAAAAAAGATAAGGAAAAGGCTACTGAGACATTCAGGGCTCGTATTGACGGGTTCAACAGGGATATTAAAGCTTACACCCTTGCAAGGGAGCAACATGAAAAACAGCTTTTGGCCAAGCTAGAAAATCTTTCTAGCTTAAATCAAATGAAGAAAGAGTATTTAGACTTACTCTCCAAAATTAGTGCACTAGAAAACAAAATCCTGGAAGCTAAAAAGGACACCAAATTAGCTGAATCCCTGAAGAATAAGATAGAGCGAGAGAAAGAGAAATTGATTAGGGTAAAACTCGAGAGATATGAACCAGAGCCAGGTACCAAAATCGAGGACCTCCAAAGTAAGCTTGATAGCTTTACCAAGAAAATCAAGGTTATCAGGAAAAAATTGGTGAAATTGCAGGTAGAAATAAATCGGGTTAATTTCGCTAAGGAAACATTCTCTAACAAGGGAATAAAACCCTGGTTATTCAATATGTTACTGGAACAGGTTAATTCGAGATTGGGGGATTACGAGAATCTATCTGGATTTAAGGTAGTCTTCTGGGTAGACATGGAATCAGCCAATGGAGATATCAGAGTATTGGTGAACAGGTATGGTACTGAAGTCCCCTATGAAGACTTATCAGGAGGACAACAACAACTCATAAACCTGACAACTATCTTCGCCATAAATGAAGTGGTTCAAGAAACTAAACCATGTGCGTTATTTATAGGAGATGAGTTATTTGAATCTTTAGATACTACCAACGTGGAAGTTGTTGCTAACATCCTGCAAGACAAGGCTCAAGAGAAAAATATATTCTTAGTAACCCACCTCTTAGACTTTAATATTCAGAATTCAGCCATAGTGAGATTGGAAAATGTTAATGGTTTTACAACCTTACTCAGCTAGCATGATGCTACCTGGTATAGTAAACAAAGACAAGACAATATGGCTGACAGGATTAATAGTAAAAAGAAAGGAAACAGGTTAGAATTAGCCGTTACTCAGTTCATGAAAGAATGGACTGGGTATGAGTTCTCAAGGGTACCACAATCTGGGGGGCTTAGATGGCAAAACAGAACCTCCATAGCTGGGGATGTTATCTGTACGGATAAAAAACATGAGAGAAACTGTAGGATAAGTATAGAGGTAAAAGCCCCGAAAGAGATAGCTTTTGAACACCTCTTACTTCCTACTAAGGGTAAGAATACAGATAAATTAAACCATTACTGGGACCAATGTACTTCAGATGCCAAAGCTGTAAAGAAAGTACCCATGCTTTTCATTCACAGGAATGGGATGGCAAAGGGTACTTTCTTCGTGGTAATGAACAACGAAGTTTATAACGAGATTGCAAGAGAACTCAACTTCTACCCGGTTTTATATGGGTGTATCTCTTACCTATCTCAATATCGGGGGATAGTAATCCTTAACTCAGAGGACCTGAAACAAATTAACTACAAAGACCTACATAAGAAGGTATTTAAACCTTACTGTAAAATAATCTACAAAACCGAATAGTATGAAAAACTGGCCATGGATGATAATATACATAGATAGGAATAAATTCCTTGAGACTGATATTACTAGGATAGAAAGGGAGTATGGGATAGAGATAGTGGTACCAGTAACTCGAGTTTTAAAAGGGAAACACAGGGGGAGAAATAACTACGAGGATGTTCCCTACCTATTTAATTTTGGGTTTATGAGAGTACCCAAGTTTAGGAGATATGATATTGATTACCTGACAAAGTTAAAACGAGAGATTCCCCTACTTATTGGGTATCTGAGAGATAGTACAAAACCAAGCCAAGGGTTTAACTTTGCCATGGTATCATCTAAAGAGGTTAACCGTATAATCAAGGATGCTGGCCAGTCATCCATATACAGTGAGAACCAAGAGGAGAACATCAAGATAGGTGATAGTATCAGGCTAAGTGGTTATCCATTTGAGGGGTTATACGGAAAGGTTGAGAAGATAAACAAGGAAAAGGAGAACATGGTTATTTCAGTGGAAGTGTCAAATGGTACTCCACTAAAAATTACAGTACCTTTCTTTAACATATACTATACCATGTACCACTTCGACATGAACAGTACAGATTACCTTGAAGAGGGTTATGAAGAGGTGGGAGAGAGTAGATTGAATAAGGCTTATGCCACCATATCATTAGAAATGGAAGATTATGAAGAGTAAAAACGACAAAGCTTGGAACATTCTTACAGATGAAGAAAGGTTGGTACTCAACCTTTCAGCTGTTCATGGGAAATCCTCATGGGAAATCGGGGAGATAGTACAAAAGGCCCATTTTAAGTTGTTGGAGATTCAAAAGAGATGCGTTAAATTCTTTGAGATGTTCACAACCCATTATGAGACCTATGGTGTATTATTCCCAGATGAGTCTGTAGTGGGTAAGGATTTCAGGGAATATTTTCAGGGGGTGATTGAACAAAGGTTAACCCCTAAAGAAGCTATCAGTAGGATGTATAATTCCACTGTATGGAGTATAAAAGAATCCCGAGTTAGGTTAATCACTGAAGGGATGGATAAGCTTCTAGATTCTAGGAATGAATGTGATAGGGATATATTTAACCTTATCAAGGAATTTGATGCTTGGAACAATTTCCGGGTTTTACCTGATAACCTTCAGGAACCTTCAGCGTACAAGAGAAGGAATAAAGCGAGAGAAGCGAAACATTTAAGAAATATATCTCGGATACCTATGGAATCCATAGAGTTCATTCGAGAGCTATACGAGTATAATGGGAAGTATCAGAAAATGTATTTACCACTCATTCATTTGGAGTTTGAAAAGGGGTACAAAATTATCACTGTTAGGTATTCTCAGAAGAATATAAAAGCACTTACACATCTATACTTATATGTGTTTGATAACGAGACGCTAGCAAACAGCTTTGCTGACCTGGTAGTTGAGTATCTCACGAGCGAGGATAAATCAGCAAAGTCAGGGCAAAAGTTCTGGCCCAAGTTTAGGGATACGAGACAGTATGCCATCAACTTCCAGGAAATAGAGAATGTCAACGTTTTCAGAAAACATGTAATATCCCGTATTCAAGGGCAAAAAAGGTAACAAGGGATTTGCATGGGATTAAAAAAGAACTTATATTTGCATTGCATTTAATAATTAATAATAAATAAAAACATGGCAAGTAAAGTATTATTAGAGCATTACAATGGGATTAGAGAATTAAACAGGGATGACCTGGTGTTTATGTTCTCTCACCTGTTTAAAGATGTGTTGGAGAATACCACTCCAGTATTTCCCAGATTTCCTAACACACAGAAAGAGTTTTGGGAATGGTTAGTGGATAAAATGGTACATAATATACCTTGTCCCAAGATTAGTTGGGTGTTATACGTTTACACAGAAGTTGTAGGACCAGAGAATGAGAATTTCAAAAAGGTTTACCGAGATTTCTGGAACTATAAATTCCCAGATAACAAAATAGAGATTGAGAATATTGACATAGAAGATTTTAGATAATGGCAAAGGATAAGGGAAGAGCTCATGCCTATTCCAAGGCGGATAAGATGAGCATAAGGGATTTTAAAAGAGAATGTGTTGTAAGGGGTATGCCCTTTGATGAAGTAATTGAGGCAGATGTCCCCACGATGTACTCCTTTTGGATAGAGAACTTACATAAGCCAAAGAACCCACAACTACTGGATGAGTTTGATGACTACGTGGAGAAAAAACTCCGGATGACGATGGGAGATGATGCAGAAGAACTCATACACCCCTCACTCCGGTTAGGTTTTATTGGTGAGAGAGATGACGATGGGATGGTGGTAAAGATGAAGAGAATTGCAGGTATGAGTAAAAAACCCCCAAGAAAGAAAAAGGAGAAAACAACTGATGGGGTTATGGCTGGAACTGCAAAAGCAAAAACCCTTGAGTGTTTCAGAATGGGATTATCAAAACAAGAAGCTGAGAAAACTGTATTGGAGAGTTTCCCGGATGCTTCACCTAAATCTATTGGAATATGGTACAACAAGGCAAAAAGAAAATCTAAGTCATGAAAATACTTTACTTGCATTATTATATCCTAGACTTCAGAGATGTTCTGAAGCCTGGGATTATCAATAAACCTTTTCAGTTTAAGGTAGAGGCTGAAGAAATAGCCAAGGTTTATTTTCAGCCCCATGAATTCAAGATAAAGATGGGTTGTAGGATATCTACCTTAGACCAGGCTATATTTGAGCCAAGGAAATTGCCTCTGATTAGTGAAGCTATCAATGATGTAAAACCAGCCAATATCATAGATGAGAGACACGCTCACAGGACTAGGAAAAGGATGGGTAATAGGATAAAGAGAGCCAATACTCATAAACTACAAAAAGATATATGGTTGCTCAGGTGTGTAGAGGATGATCTTCCCAAGTTTTTGGGAAGATTTAAACAAACCTTCACTACAGATAAGGTCATCCTGAATCAGGTGAAGGGAGCTCAACATATCATTGAATTTCTAGGTGGAGGAAGGCCAGGGAATAGAAATTACACTAAGGTCCCTGTCAAAGACTTTGTTTATGGAACTAATATCCTAAAAACATTAATAGATTGGAAGTATGACAATGGACCTTTTTACAGATATCACATAGCACTGTCTCTTTGGACCCGGTTCTCAACCGAATTTATTGAGGCAGTGGATGTAACTAGGGAACTTACTTCTAAGTGGTTTTAAATACTGGATGAACTAATATACCTTGAATTTAGGAAATAAGGTTAATTTAATTAATAACTAAAAACAGAGAAAGATGAAAATTGTAAAACAAATCGATGAGAAACACTTCTTGGGTGAAGAAGATGGTGAAAAGGTTCTTTTGGTAAAGAAAGATTTGGACCTGGAAAAATTGTCCGAAGTTTTGGCAGATGAAGAGGAAGAGGATGATGAAGAGGAAGAGGATAAAAAACCTGCAAAGAAGGAGGCTAAGAAAGAAGAGAAAAAAGAAACCAAAAAGCCGGCTAAAAAGGAAGAACCTGAGGATGATGAAGACGAGGACGAAGACGAAGAAGGAGAAGAATATTCTTGGGATGACCTGAAGGATATGGATTATGATGAGCTATCCGAATTGGTTGATGACGAGGAACTCGAGGATATTGATGTCGAGGATTACGACGAGGATGACGATGATGAAGTTGAGAAACTTCGGGTTGCCATTGCAAAAGAGCTTGATATCGAAGTCCCGAAAAAAGGTAAAAAAGGTAAAAAGTAATGCCGGTTTCATACTAATTCAACCTTAGAATTTTATGTTTGGTAGGGAGGGTAAAACCCTCCCTATTTTGTTAATACAGGGTTTATGAAAAAGTTAGATGAACAGTTTATGAAGGATGTATCAACCATTAAATGGGATGAGTTGATAGTTCCTCAAGATATACTTTATAAAGAGATAGAGTTAAAGCATGGGCTAACCATAAAGGAGGTTGAGTTAGCTAGTTTTCTCTCTTCTCAGTTGGGAGTAGTGATAGTTTGTATTGATAGGATATCATACAAGGGAGATAAAGAGATTACCCATACATTCAGAGTTTACGGTAAATCAGAGTATGTAGGTTATTTTCTCAAGTATTTCAAGGGTGTATATAGAGTGATTACTCAGATTAAGAATAGAGTGGAGAACTACAAGCTTGTCAAGGGTAATCCCATTGCTTTAGCTGAGAAAAGGATATGCCAAGTGTTAGGGAATAAAATAAAAGAGCTAAGGGATTCCAGACCTTCTAATATAATTAGTAGGACACCGAAGATGAAAAGATCTTATCTCTATCAAATGTGTGAGAACGTGATTGTTCTGGAGAAACTGGATTTTAAGAAATACGTTTTGAAGGATCATACACCCAAGAAACTCATCAAGTGTTCCCTGACTAATGAATATAGACATAGGAGGATTTTAAAATGGGAATAGAAGAACGAGAGCTAAATGAATTTAACCGAGCTGATATTATAGCTGGTAAAATCCAACAAATCAGAGCTAATATAAAAGCTCTTGAAGAGGAGTATCCACGACAAAGAACACGTGGAGAGGCTTATCAGAAACGGCGTAACCAGTACTTGAGAATGATGAAACAATATACAGATGAGTTTGTTAAATTAATCTCACTACGCGATCTGTATAAAGTTATTATCCCTCGAACTACTGCAGAACCGAGAGTTATGTATATTTACCACCTTAAAGAATCAGAGATTAGGTATCTCTTGAATAGGTTGGGAATACTTAGTTATAAGATAGTTAAAATAGAAACCTCAGAAACATTGGATTTGCATTTGATCAAATAGGATTATATATTTGCATTGCAATAAAAATAATAAAATAATGAGATTATGGAACTTAGAACCCAAGCTTTTAAATATTTTGACAAGGAAATTAGAGAATTTCCCGAGTTATATTTATCAAAGACAGCTGATGTCAATACAACAGCTCTATCAGAGAACTTTATCAATGATCATGAGGGTGAACTTGATGAAGATGATGAAGACATGGTATTTGACTTAGCATTAGATTGGATAAATATCCAAATAGAGAAGGGTAATATTGATTCCAAAACATTAAAATGGGTAAACTAAAATAATTTATTGAATCTAGAACACCGAAAACCAGGTCAAGGACTAATGGTTAATACAAAGGATAGGAAATATTAATTAATTTAAATTTTAATACCATGAAAAAGTTTGAAAGTTACGACGAGGCTAAAGCCGCTAAAGAAGAAGCAAAAGAAACCCTGAAAACTGCAAAAGCAGAGTTGAGAACGTTTAAGAAAGAGAACGGTATCAAAGACCAGGAAGAAATTGAAGACAAGAAAATCCGTAAAGAGCACGACAAATTGCAAAAGGCAGTAGATGCCGCTTCAGAAAATCTGGATGCAATCAACGAAGCTTGCAAGGAATTGAAACCGGCTTCATCTGCATTCGCTCAGAAATACACTTATCCGGAAGGGATGGACGACAAAGCAGAACGTAAAAAATACCGGGCTAAAATGAGAAGAGAAGCTGCTCAAGCTGCAAAGGCAGAAGCCGGAGAGGGAGAAGGGGAAAAAGAGGAGAAGAAAACCAAAAAGGCTAAAAAAGAGGAGAAACCGGTAGAACAACCGAAAGAGACCAAAGCCGATAAGAAGGCTAAGAAAAAAGCCAAAAAGGAAAACAAAGAGGTTGAAGAGGAAGAGGGAGAGGGAGAAGAGGATTAATCGGATTGATTCCCAGATAATAGAGAATGGCCAGGGATTTTAATAATGAACTGGCCATTCGTGATACTAAGGCTGATTGGATTATAAGATGAGTTCGATTCTCACCAGTCTACAAAACCAAATTTCAAAAGTCATGAGTTACAAAACAGGATTAACGATTGGGATGATAATATCCCTAATTATTGGGTTAACAATGGGGTATGTGATATGGTCCCCTTCTATGTCAGATAAGGAGAGTAATAGGGATATGGTAGCTGATACTATAAAACCCAACCACCCATTGTTTCAGAAAAATCCCATAAGAGAATGGGTAATCCCTTTTGAGGGTAACGATCCCATGTATAATGGTAAACAGTTTTTCAAGGTTATTGAAACTGAGATACAGGACCAGGCCATATTTATAATATGGAGAGATGGTTATCCCAAAGATTTCAAAGTGATTAACAAGAAAAAGTATTAAGATATGGAAGAGAAAAAGATAAGAGTTCAACTTTTCGATGAAGAGTCAAGGCTTATCTCAGATAAGCTATACAAACAGGGGTCAGAGTTAATCTCTGGACCCAAGTTTACTCACAATGGCCCCATGAGAATCGAGGTTACGATGGATAATCAAGAGGATGTAGAAAGGGCGATAACATATATCAAGAAGTTATCCGGTATGCTCCCACTAGAAGCAAAGAAGGAAAAGAAAAAAGTGGGGAAAATCGAATCTGACTCAGACGATTACGTTGAGTCAATGATGGACATGATCACTGAATGCAAAGACCAGGATGAGTTAATCTCAAACCTAAGGAATCAGGGATTTGTATTCGTAACCAGAGACCTTCTCCATAACATGGAAAGGTTTGAGAAAGTGAATTGGGAAGAAGAGGATTGGAGAACCGATAAATACCAATACATGGTTCGGTTAATCAAAGAGTCTAAGAATCCCATGTTGGATAAATTTGACCCGACCCTTATAGTGGGTATCAAAATCTACAAGAAGAGGTCGGATGAAGTGAAATTCTACAAGTTCGGAGAATTAACCAATAACCTAGATATACCTGTACCAGGGAAAGCCAAAGAATCATTCACCACTCAGAAACTCCATATATTCCCGGAATTCATGAGTGAGAAAGAGAAAGAGAGATTCCGTAGAGAGTACAGAGATATGGAGAGAGATCCCGAAAAAGAGCCCACTCCATTCTACTTGAGATGGCACAAATGGGTACAAACATCACAACCGTTAAAACAACTCGAGAATTATGCTAATGACGAAGATGAAGAGTAGAGCTCCCTTTGATAAGGATGAGCTCACTATAATAAAGACACTCGCTCAGGCCATAGCTGCAGCCAACAAGAAAGTTTTGGGTAAGTCAGTAACGATAATGATCCCGGGAATAACGATAGATGATTGGACAGACCTCAACCTTGACTCTATCAGTTTATACACTAAATTGGGAATCAATACTGGGGCTATGGCAAATATAATGCACGACCTATCTAGTAAAGAATTTTCACTATTGCATAAAGTTATATTGAAAAATCAAAAACCCATACTAGATTACTTCCACACGAAGCTGAGATGGTGGGAGAAAATCTTCTTCCCAGATAGAGCTAGGGATAAACTTTTGACTTTTGACTTTAAACTTGGTTTAAAACCGGAGGCCCAGTAAAATGGGCCTCTTTTCATGTTAATCTGGTAATTAAGGATTTGCTTGGGAAATCAGAGAATATTATATTTGCATTGCATTTAATAATAATAATTAAAAATGAGTACAATGAGTAAGGAACTAGAGAATTTACACCAGTTAAGGTTAAAACAGGCACAAAAGGCTCCTGTACAGGCTATTAGGAGTTTTATCATGAATGATTCTCAGAATAGAACTGGGTTATGGGAATACATTACTGGTTGGTCTCTCATAGAGGGGAGGTTACAACAAGTAAACCAGAAATGGGGGCAGTTTTACAAGTGGTTCAAGGAAAGAGATTGGGAACTTCGTAACTTCAACTCTTTTGGAACGATAGATGGTTATACTGGTTGCCACGTCTGGGCTTTCATGGCAACAGACGATAAACTTGCCGGAGATGAATTATCTGATTTTGATGAGAGTTATTGTCAAAGGGGGATATCAGAATTTTTTGAACTCGGGATTGATGTAGTATTTGCCGGAGATTTAATCTGGGTAGTTGAGAGATGGGAAAATTAGTTTTGAAATGGGCTATAGTATTAACTATAGCCACAGGTATAACCGTAATAAATGGAGTGCATGAGAACAAGAAGGCAGAGAGAAGGGATAATCCTCCAAAGTACGGGAGAGTCACACTCCCTTATGATTACCGAGATAAGAGTTTATCAGATTATGGTATCAAGGTTCCGAAGGGTCAAACTTACACCGGAGTTTCAGTTGATGGTAATGACCCCTACGATATTGAGGCTGGAATTGAGGATTTGCAACGGCAAATTAAAGAGCTTCAAAGTAAACGAGTTACAACTCGAAAGCAATTACGTGAGTTGAAAGAACAAAAAGAACTAGAAAAATATCTAGGTTTATGAAAATAAGAAAAGATGTGGTTGCTCCTGTATCAATATTAATAGGGGTAGGGTTATTCTTCATAATGGTTTTCTTGAGAGATATGGGAATCATTAATTGGAATCTAGAAAAGATGGCAGTTGGAACTTTAATAGTTGGGATAGTATGGGCTTTATTAGTAAATTTTGTATTTTGTAAATATGAGGACTAATGAAATCATAGCCATAACACGAGTAGAATTTGTAGAACGTTAAAATTTAAAGACCATGATTATAATAATATTAGCGATAGTAGTAGCTTGGATTTTTATCCAAATACTTAAAGGAAAAAGAGATGGGTTCTTCGATACTCCAGAACAGAGAGCTAAAAGGGAGAAACAAAAGGCGGATGATCAACTGGGATGTATATTGACGATAATTATCTTTATATTGGGAACTATCTTCTATATAATTGCATCCTTTTTCAAGGAAGGTTAATCTGGAAATTAGAGATTTGCATTTGATCAAATGGGATTATATATTTGCATTGCATTTTAATAATAAATATTAATAATTAAAAATGAGTTAGTTATGAAGACAAAGGTTAAAGAACAAAAGGAAGTTAAAGAGGTTAAACAACCTGAGAATGCAAAAGAGAAGATGGAACTCGAGGTGGTTAAGGAAGTTATGGTGAGAAAAGAGCTCCGGTACAAGTATCCAAAGGGTATGATTGACACAGTTCAAAGGAAGTCTTACCGGCAAAAAGTTCGGAATAAAATTGAGAAAGCCGAACTCAGGGTATTTCGGGCGTCAGGAGGGGAAGATACAAAAGAGTTACGTTTGGCGAAAAAAGAGTTAAAAGAATTGCAAGAGAAATATTTAGCTTAATGGGGGTAATGTACATGGAAGTTAGAGAGTATTTAGGGAAGTACAATTTAGAGAACACAGAACATTTCCCGTATAACAATTTCGTGGATGATTTAAAGAAGGATTTTGATGACCTGGTGAGAAACTTTGATGCTATGCAGGATATGAGTACATACCGGTTTTGCATTAACTCATTGAGGGCCAAATGGGAGAAAATCTCCGAGAACTCTTTCAGGCCATTACCAGAGTGCTTATGGAAGTCACTGTACAAAACTCATATAGTGGTTTTGAGAGAGAAGGTAAAGAATTATGACCCGGAAATGGTAGAGGGCCAAAAGAAGAATATGCAAAAGAAAGGAAAATCCTATGGCAACTGAGAAAATATCAATGGAACAAGCATCGTCTTACATGGTGCTTGTTCTGGTATCCAGTTTATTAATGGATAAGTTGGATGACCTGAAAAACACGAACATCTGGAATGGTCAATTGAAGGCAACTGGGAAACAGTTTCAGATTCAGGCTATGAAACTCCTTAAACAAGAGTTACACAGACACTTTGGAAAGAACGAGGAGCTATCCCAGAATATCATGAACAACTTCGAAGAATTTATGGAGAAGTTCTCGAAGATTGAGCCCATGGATATATTACTGATAAACCAGTATTGGGCTAGGTTCATGCTAGATACCAAGGGTATGCCCATTGAATGGACAGTATTGAGAACACAAACTAAAGTATTCACCACAATAGAAGAAGAACAAGAGAAAGGATTATGAAACGGTATTTTATGATTTTCGCTAGGGTTATCACCTACAAGGGAGTTAAATCAATGCACGTGTTTTACACTGAGACGGATGGAGAACATCCAATGGTAAACGTTAAGGATGTGGAGAACGAGATTATGTTGGAAACCACAACCAAGTTTGCTCCGGTGGGTAATAGAGTTGAGATTACAGGTTGCTCAGAAGTAACTGAAGAGGATTACATTAAACTAAAAGCTAAAAGAGATGAGCGATAAAAAACAAATGATTGGGAAAATGTTGGGAGAATCCATGACATTAGAAGATGTAAAGGAATTGAATAAACTCCAAACCCTGATAGAAGCCGGAGTATTAGAACCGGGTTTAATACAATCAATTATTAATACTGCCGTGATAAATATATTCAGGCAGTATTTCAGAACAAATTGCAGGTCTGAGGAAATAGATAAAGATATCTGTAATGCCGTCAGGGGTATTGGGATGGACATGAAAGAGATGGTAGAATCCAGAAAAGATGGAGTGGATATTTCCCTGACAACTCTCGCTGCTATGAAAGAGGTTATAGGAAGGACCCAGAACCCGTCTCTGATACTGAGAGCTTTACCGGTATTCCATGACATTCACTATGAGACTAAACAGATGGGTATAGATGAAATCAAGGACTTAACTGAAATGCTCACAGATGGGATAGCTCAACAGTGGATAGATGGAATAATGAGTATTAAACTCCCTATCATTGGAAACATGAAACTAAAAGGAGATGCTTAGGAACTAATTACCCATGTTATATAACAATTAAATAGTTAAGAAAATGGCAAAATCAAGAAGAATTAAAACAAATGCCGAAGAGGCAGTAAAGGAGAATTTTAACATGGAAACTGAGGACCCAATCCAACAGGACCCAGTTCAAGAAGAAATGGTAGAGGGTATTAAAGAGATTGAACAAGAACAACCCGAACAGAAAGCCCTGGTTATGTCAATCGATGCCATCACATTATCGGCTATGAGAACTCTTCAAGCAAAACAAAAAGCAAAGAGAACAGGTTTGGACGAAGTGATTGCCAGTGAAACACTGGGACAATTCCAAGAAGATTTCTGGAAACAGATATCTGATTTGCCTTGGGAATTGATTCTCATGGACCAAGACCCATTCACGATCTCATATCGTCAGGTAGAAGGTTCTCAATCACCGAGACCTATCCTGCATTTTGAGTTTTTGGCTCCCGTAGAGTATTCAGTTCTTGCCATAGGTGAGATGATTACTTGCTTGATGGTATATCACAAACACCGGAGATGGGTTATGGAAAATTACTCTTGGACAGCCAAGAATTCCGAGCAAATGACAGATCTGCTTTGCCGGTTGAGATGTATTATTGAACAATTAATCCAGGTAAACGAGTAAAGATGACAAAGGTTTTAAATTTTGAGGAAGTACAGAACTTCCTCAATAAATTGGGAACTACAGAGTTCATAGCCAATGGGGAGAAGTTTGACATCTCTGACCAGAGTCAACCATCTGGGATTATGCACGTGGTAGATTTACTGGCTGGAGCATTCCCGGATAATTGGTCTCTCGAAGAATGTATTAGATCATTGAATATGTTGGCACCTTGGTCATTCATGGTTAATTACCAACCAAGGAGGATATCAATCTGGGTAGATGAGGACCAACTCCAAAATTTCAGAGAATTCCTTCAAGAGTTACAAACAGAGATTATAGCCTACATCCAAACTAAAGGTATGAGTTACGCTATGATTATCGTGAAAAACATGTTCGGTATCCAAAGTGTAGAGGATGCAGAAGGAATTGATAACTTGGTTCTCCTGTTGCATATACTTGGAGAATATGCAAAAACAGTATCCCAATAGAGTTTTCTAGTGAGAGTATTGTATTACGAGTAGAGTTAATTCTCTACTCCTTTTTAATTAAAACTAGGTAAAATGGTCACGAGAGAAGAAATTATTAGACTGGCTATGGAATTTCAGGAGATTAACAGGGTTCCTGTATTGGAAAATGAGCCATGGTATATCAGTGTAAACGATGAGCTACCAATTATGGTAATGGGAAATCTGTTGAGAGAATCTGTAACTGAAAGTGGTCTTATTAGGGATAAGGCCATGATTCGTGTTGAGAGGGAGAATGCTATCACCCAGTTTTTGAACCAATACAAGGAACTTAAACTTCATGGCAGAAATGTCACAATCTCAGTGAGGCCTCAACTAGGGCTATTTCAAATCATAGACAAAGAAACGTATGGCGATTAAGAAATTTAAAGGAAAACAATTACTCAAGGTACAATGGTACCTTCGAGATACTGGTATGTTATACCGAGATGATGCCGGAAATTATTACCTCAGGGAAGTGTTAATCCAGGACATCGATCAAGTATTGGGAATCACAGAGCCCATTGAAGATGTTAACTGGGATGAGATTAACTCAGAGGTTAGTGCAAGGGGTTCTTATGATGTTAATGAGGACATGTTCACCACTACTGGGTTAAACACAATGTATGCTCTTGACCTTGAAAGATATGGGAAAAGGAAGAATATCAGTTACCTGTTAATTATAGCCTACCTGATTTACGAGGGTATGAGGGCAGATTTGATAGAGATGGAGTAACTACTGGAAAGTTAATTAGGAAACCCAAGATTTGCATTAGCAACTTGGGTTTTTTATATTTGCATAAATAAAATATTAATAATTAAAGAGAATTTAGGTTATGGAAACAAGAATTACTGAAATGGATTTTAATGGAGATTTGAAGAGCATTGTTAACCAGGTTTTAATCATGATGGCAGCGGATGACATACAAACCGTATTCTTCCGGATAAGCGAACATGAAGAACCTTATATTAAAATGAACATCACCACTTATCAGATAAACCCGGGACTCTTGGTAAATGGTGAAACTGAGATTAAATCGGCTAAGGCTGCATTCTCTCGGGTATTGAGTTACGCTAAACTCAAACAGAGCTTCCCGTTTATCATGGTAACCATAAGAAAGGATACCATTCAACTCTTGGGCCAGGAACTTGGGAAAACATCTTGGGAAGTGGAAGTGAGATTCTCACCCATTGATTTCCCTTGGATTATCGATGGTAATGGAGATAATTACGCCAAGCTTGAGAATGTCACTGACCAAACCATTTATGTTTGGCCCATTGATTACTCAGAAGGGATCTCACTGGATAAGTAAATCCGGTAATTAAGGATTTGCAAATAGGATAACAGGATATTATATTTGCAATATTAATAATAAATAAAATATTTAATTATGGAGTTAGAGAAAGAATTTAAGTTAGGAACCCAACAAGTAATAGGGTTATATAACGAGTTAACTGATTTCCTTGATATGAATAGGAACTCAATGGGTTCTCATGATTACCCTAGTATCAGGGAATTTATAGAAAATTTGGAATGGGCTGTTCAACCCCTGAAAAATCAAGTAAGGAACCAAATGGAAGAATTCCTATTCAAGAACAGAGAACTCTTAAATGCAGTAATTAATGGTTCAGTAAGAATGGGTACTCCTTACGAGGAGTTACACCGAGAATGGGATCAGTTATCAAATGATTATTTCACACTTTTAGAAAACGAATAAAACCATGGAATTAACAGTTACAATCAGTTCTCCAGTAGGAGAGTTTACACCGGATAAATACATCGGGGATAATTGGAAACAAATCTTTGGCCACTTCAGTAGTGATCCCAAAGAACAAGAATTATCCGATAAGGTAGAAGAGATTCTGGAAAAGAAATACAACCTCCAACTGGGTGAGATTGGGGATATTTATAGAGCCACATATGTGGCTGAGACAATAGGAGAGGCAATGGCTTTATTTAAAGCTGATATCCAAAAAGCTCTGGTATATATGAAAGAAGAAGTATTACCTAGTGCCCATGGGGATGATTCATTCTTTGATTATGTTCCGGATTTCTGCGAACAGGTTGCACAGATGATTTACCAGTACCAGGGATTGGGTAAAGAAGAATTGGTAAATGGTTGGGTAAACAACATCAAGGAATCAGAATACTACATCGACCCAGAGGGTATCTCAGAATATATGAATACTGACCAAGATATTGAGGACCAAATCCAATATATGAAAGCTACGGCTATTGGCCCATTCCATGATAACCTGGTCAGTATTGGTTTAGTTCGGTTAATCATTAACGAGATTTTGGAAAATGGTAAGTAAGAAAATAGATTTAAAAGATAGGACCATTGTGAGTAAACTTGGGTTCCTATCACTCCTAATTTGGGGCTTTGATAATATAGATACTGAAGTGGTGAATGTAACCCTAATAGTAAATGGGTTGGAATACGATAACGTCATTGGCCTTGATTTAATCAAAGATCCCAAAGACAACATCGAGAAACTCCAAATCGAGCAATTTGAAGAAGACGAAGAAGGCTGTCCAGATAACAAAATAAGCCATTTTCTAGTAAGTTATATAGAAACAGTTGAGATAATTCATTAAATTATGGAAACATTATACTTGAATCTAAAAGGGAGATCAATCGAAGATAAGATTGAGATACTCGAAACAGTTGAGTGGGGCTTCAACCAAATAGGAGAAGATGCCGAGATATCCCTAAATGGTGGTTCAGTTGGGATGGTAACTGCCATATCAGTGGATATTGACCAAGAGAATATCACGTTTGAACGGGATGGAGATGATGACATTACTTATGATATAGCCCCTATTGAGAACATTGTAATTGCCTAAGCCATGAGTAATTTAATGAGAACGTAGACTATTCAGGGAACAGTACACCACTGGTATCTGCCGAGAAACCACCAAAACCCTGAAAAGGTAAAAAGAAATTGAGTAAGAAACAAAGAAAAGCTAAATAACATGGCACCGATAAGATTATGTCACTTCACATTCGTATTTGTAGGGTATGGGCAGTACAGAGTAACCTACACGTCACCGAATACCGGGAAGATCTGGGCAGCCACTATCAATGATATGACCTTGATAGATAAAACCAAGAATGCAGAATGCCCAAAAAGAACCGACTTAGAAAGGTTGAAGAAAGCTATTAAAGAGAAAAATCAGTAAACTCCATAATTTAAATTAAGCTGGAAAGGGTCAAATTGAAAGGTTTGGCTCTTTCTTTTTGTGTTTCTAGTTAATAGATAATCTCTTACCAAGAATTATAGCATTTACACCAAAACCAAAGCTTAGACCCGGTTTTCCAGTATCTATATAAGTGATTACGAAAACAGTAAAAATAGGACACAAAATGAACACAATCGAAAGAATGCCCAGACCCACTGGGGTTACAATTCTGGCTCAACAAATGAACAAAGCCAAGAGTAAAAAACTAAGAAAACAGAGAAAGGAAAAGCTAATTTCCCACATAGTAAACATCTACACTATGTCAGGATTCAGGATAAATGATAGGACCCTATCAATCCCACAATTAGCAACCCTACTCAAAACAAAGGTAGAAACAATTCAATCTGCAATGCTAGGAACAAGCCATACTTTAGAGGCCTTTAAAGACCCTCAAAAGCTATCCGACACCGCTGCAGCATTAGCTAACATGAGTACTCTATGGGCTATTCAGGATAGAGGAACTGTACAACACCAACTAGAAATCCTGATGAAATCCCAAGGAGAAAAGTATATGCCATTCATATCAGGAGAAATATCAAGGCTACTATCCACATTACTACAATCCAACAAACAAGTGGCTGAGATATTCAGGACCTTCTATCAGTCAGGATCTACCATCAACATCAACAACCAAATCCAGAACAACAACCAATCCCAAACCCTAACGGTAGAGGAAGCCTACAAAATAGTTCAAACCTCCCAACCCAAAGAAATACAAACAGATAACATAAGACAGGCTAAAATCCTAGATAAAGCCCAGCTCCTCCAAATAGAACAAGGAGAAGATATATCCCTAGATATCCTTCATCGATACGACCACATAGACAACTCTATCGCATCCCCAAAAAACAAAAGAAGAAAAGAAATCATTCAAGATGTAGACTGGATAGAAGAAGATATACCCACACTACAAGAACAACTAAACCAAGAAGAAGACCCAACGATAAGACAAAGGTTAAACGACAGAATCCTTACCCTTCAAAAAGCATTAAGTAAAAAAGAGAACATACAACAGGATCAAGGCTCAGACGAGGACCAGGATGAAGAGGATATCCCTATCCCTGATAGCCATGAATCCGAATCCCAACAAAAACAAAATAATTCAAGAACTTCTACAATTCTTTCTAAGAGTAATTCTATAAGTAATACTAAAGAGAGTATTAGTATGGGTTTAGGTAATGGGATTCCTTTACAGGATTATGATTCAGTATCCGATCAAGGTTGTATAGAGGATAAGGATTCTGGCTGTAAGGATAGTCAGGATTCTGTAAATTGTGGGCAAGCCCACAATAGGCGTGTATCGAACCTTTCAGGTTCTGATTCCGTATCAGATCAAGGACCAGGATCAGGGATGACCGCCAAGCAATTTTTGGGGATGGGAAATGGTAGCCTGAGGCCCTATGACAGCCACGGTAATGATAGCCAAGAAGGCCACAACGCCATCCAACACTCGAATCCTTTAGCCCAAGTGGAAGCCTACGTTAAAGCCAAAATGGCTCCCCAGGATAAACCCATTAAGGCCATAAAACGCCATCCGAAAAAAGAAAAAGTGATACATATAAAGCATGCCTATGGTGATACAGTTTTACCCACCAAGGCTAAGGAAAAGAAGGCCCAAAGACACCTGAACAGCCTGGCCAGAAGAAGCCTCAATGTGGCAGAGGATGACTCACTACCCAACAGGGATTAGGATCTAGGGCCCTATCCTATCAGGGATAACCAACACCCTGGCCCCACTAGGATTAGGATCCTCAAAAATCCCTGATCCTTGACAGGCAGCTTCTAGGACAACAAAACACTGAAACCCTCTGCCTGATCCTTGATCCTCAGTAGAACTTTCTCCTAAGAGTAAAAGTACTTATAGAATTACTCTATAGAAAGTATAGGTCTAGGATCAGAGCCATAGCCATAAATTAAGGCCTTATCCTATCTCAGCCTACGAATCCGTCTCAGCCCATATATACGTTCTCCCTTAGAATTACTCTTAGTAAAAAGGGAGAACTTTTGTGTTTGGGCCAGGATGGCAGGATAGAGGATTAGGATTCAAGGATTAGGAAAGCGGGTTCATGAACCTTAGCCAAGGAGGATAGAGGCCTTCAGCCCTATCCTAATATCAGGCAGAGGTTAATGGAGATATTTAAGATTTGCATCAGCAATTCAGGATACCATCGTTATGAAAGTTGAGAAATCAGTAGGGCAAGGGCTCATAAAGAATGAGCTGGGTAATGGCTGTACTGTATACACTATCGATGATGCGGATATGAGCCTGAACATCTACGATACAGATTACGGGTTCTGGGTTACGTTAGTATATAACTTAGATTAACGCTGTATAGGCTGTAAGAGCTGTATAATGAGAGTGGCTGTAATGGTCACTCTCTTTTTGTTGTTTTCAGGTAGCTAAAAGATAGACCAATTGAAAGTGATAATTTGGCTCGTTTAAGAAAGCCAGAATGAATTTCTAGAAGAAAAAAGCTCATTCTATGAGAATATTTACATGAAATCATAAAAGAAAATGCTAGATTACCCTGAAATCTAGGATATTAGGGCCATAAATCTCTGATATCCTTAGGCCTCATTGGATGTTAACATGAGAGCTGAAAAGTGAGAGCCATTGGGATATATTGAATGGGTTGGGCAACGAAGGCGAGCTGGCTTCATGGATATGGATAGAGGGTTCAGGACCAGGAGCTGTGAGATGGGAGCCAGAGCCAGAGCTAGATTGGGATTAGGGATAGGGTAAGGAAGGCGGGAAATTAAATTTTTGACATAATATTATAGGGGTGTCCGTATAAGGTACGAAATATTTTTGACATTCGAAAATTTTTTGACAAAAATTTTTCATGAAAATATTAATTTAGAAAGAAAATAAAAAGAATTTTTTGTTGAATTTTTTCGTGTTTTTTCTTGCAATTATTTTTGTAGTTCAAAAATATTTCATACATTTGTATTGTTGAAATGATTCAATAAAAACGTTCTTTGAAAGTCTGAACAAAAAACGGGTGATGAAATTCATATTAGTAACATTTAAAATTTTTGAATTATGAGTTTATTAAAATCATTTTCTGAAAGTGTAGTGAATCGCTCTAATAATAGAGGTAAATTGAACTACGAAAAACTGTATGAACTTCTTGAAAAAGAAGCACCGAAAAATTTAAACTTGCTTTCGTCAAAATCAGACGAAAAGAAAGAAGTAAGAAAAGTCTACCAAAAGTTGATTATTCGCTTTGCAGAAAATGTAGACAAATTAACAATAGTAGAACTAAAAGAACTACACGATACGATAATTGCAGTACAAGGAGAGTATAACAGCGCAAAAGAGTTGTATAACGCTAAAACACTTGACAAAGAAGAAAGCGTGAAAAAATTGTTTGCACGACTACAAAGCGCAAAAACAAAAAACTTTAAACAAGTAAATAAATAGTAAGAACGTTTTTATTTTATCACCCGTTTTTCAAATTTACTAAAATGGTAAATACTATTGCATCTATTTTCGTTGCATCTTTGTTTATAGTTTTCATCTTAAATTTAATTCAAGAATGGAGAAAAAGATTTTAAGAATAAAAAAATATTTGTACGAAAAAATTTTTAAAAAGAAATATGATTGTTTCATCTTAAACGCTTTCTAAATATGTTTATTGAAATATTATCTTTTATATTGCAAATAATTATTTTAATTATTCTATGCGTTTTATACGTTTGTTTTAAACGTGACAAGTAAAATGACTGAAGTGTTAATTTTGTCCCCCACAAAATTAACACTTATTTTTTAAATATATCCTACCGTCCCCCTCCCTTACAGCTACGACCTTAGCCTAGCCATGAAACAGGGATTAGGACTACTACCTCAACATCTACGCCCCAACCGAATCCCATAAACCAGGATTGCCACAGCCTGACAAGGATTCAAGGCTCCAGAATATCCCACATCATTGACCTCAACAATGATACCCCCTCCCAAATTACATACGAAAAAGAGGGCCTGAACCTCAAACCTCGATAGTGAACCCCCAGTTCAATATACACCTAAAGAGGGATACATATCCCTCTTTTTGCCAAAAAATTTCCACCAAAAATTACAGCCCACAAACCAGGCTACTCCCTCCAATCCTCCCCAAATATACACCCAATCCCATAACCTATCACTTTCTTTAGCTCATCCACCATGTCATTATCTTTATGAAGTAAAATATAAGGGTTAATATCACTAGGAGTAGGATAAGGTTAACCCAGGTTCTGTTATTCTTCTTATTGGGTTTATTCCAAGATACTGTCAGGTTCCAGTGTGGTACACCACCATCATTGTATTCTACATTGACCTTGAATCCCCTCTTCTTGAGATTATCCCTTAACCTATCAACCTCTACGTAATCGAATTTAGACCCGGATAATGTTTCTTCAAATACCTTGTAACCTTTCTCAGCATAAGTTTTAATCCCTGCGTTGATTTGGTACAGGGTATTCTGAAATTTGATATGGTCCTCTGCCTTAGACTTAGCCAGGGCTTCTTCTGCTAACCTATGGGCTTGGTCGTTTGTTATTCCTTCCATGACTCTACAAAATGATCGTTCCAACCTGGTGTGTTCGGTATATCCATATACCTGCACTCCTTGATAAAACTGTTCTTATACGATGGTATACTCTTCGAGTAACGAGAAACTAGATAGTAACGATATCTACAATTAGAAAATACTCTTTTCACTGCAAAGTATTTACTAGATATCTGACTTAGGAAAGCCCAAGATTCATCGTTATACTTGAAAATGAGTGGTCCATTCTCCAACTGCAGTATAGTTCTCCCGAATAATGGGTGTCTTGCAGTTAGGATTATAACCTTCATTGTGTTAAACTCACACTTTGGCTTTTTCCTAAATGTGAGGTTCCCGTTGTCGTTAATCTCAACGTACCGGATTAATGCTTTAATATTCATATCTCTTAGATTTTATTTATATCTATTAGTGGGAAATAAGTCCACTGGTTTCAGGATTATGGCTCAAATTTCTTCCATAGTATCAAACCAGACCTTGATGTATCATTATATAAACTAAAATATTAACGAACATGAACAGTTGTAACCAAAAACACACCATTTACACGGGTGAGACAGTGGGATTAGTCCTTGCTATGTACGAGGATGACGGTATCACTCCTGTAACCCTAGAAGATAAAGTGATGAGAGTTGTCGTGGCTCAAGGATCTGACGTAGTTGCCATTTATCAGAACCCAATGCCATTAGCCTTGGACCCAATCCCAGATTACCCAGATTTACAGTATAGTCAGATGGAAGTGAAAGAGAACAAGCTCTTGATTAACTTCACCCCAGACCAAACCAAGGATTTAGAGGGAGTCTACGACATCCAAGTGATGCAAGTGACTGTATCCGAAGCTGAGAATGTTGAGACCTCAATCATTGGGGTTTTTACCAATATTCTAGAAGTAAAATATGCAATAATTGGAAAAATATAATCGAGTATGATTTGCAAGCTAGAAATATATAATGGTGAGCTCAATCTCTTCCCAGTTGTAACAAACGAGAGAGTGTTTGCTCAAATCACTATGGGTAATATAGTGAAAGGCCAACCGGGTGTAACACCACACATCGACCCAGAAACGAAGCACTGGATGGTCGGTATAGAAGATACCAATGTAGTCGCCGAAGGTAAAAATGGGTTAGTCCCCCACGTGGGAGAGAATGGTAATTGGTTTATAGGAGAAGAGGATACCAGGGTTAAGGCTCAAGGAAAAGATGGAAAACCTGGCCCAAGTGGAAAACCACCATATATAGGAGAGAATGGTAATTGGTTTACCTATGATGGAGAAGGTCAACCCGTAGATACCGGTTTAAGTGGTAGTCAATTAGAATTAGTATCTGTTCATACACCTACAAAATGGGATGACCTTGTTAATGCTTCGTATAATAATAAATTAATAATGTACCAACCTAGTAATAACTTCCCAGAAGATGATTACTATCCAGCTAGTGTAAAGAGGATAATTCCGTATCAACAGAGTATTAATAAACTTATCATAACTTGGTTGTATCCGAACCTAAAGTCGGATAATAAGAATGTTGGTATTGATGTACATTACACAACCATAACTAGGGGATCTGACGGCACTATAGTTAGTGATGGTGATCACCAAGTAAAAGTTGGACCAAGTATAACCTTTATTGAATTGAGCAGTAGTAATGAGGGTGTCACAAATGTTGACTACCATGATTTTCATAGTGATGTGCTTAGTGGTAAGGGAATTATGTTATTATATAATGGGGAATATACTATGGTCTCTAATATTGTTATTAGTGAGGGTATTCTCCCCCATTATGATGCCTATTTTTTTAATAACTACCATGTTGATGATAACCCCTATATAAAATTTTATCAGGTGAGATTTTACCATAGTGGTATCAGTGGTGATAATCGCCTTCATTACACGATAATTGACCCCCTGGGCACTACAATTTACAATGAGTACAACCTAAGTCTTAATTTAGGAGAGACTGGGATAGAGGTAGGTATGTATGGAAAATCCAATTATGAAGAAGTCATCTCCTATGATGATTTAAAGAGTAAATTAGGTTTATAAATCTATAACCTTAATAAATTTTTGAGATATGAAAAAGAGAATTTTATTTTGGGTTGCGGTAGCAGCTATCGTAATCGTAGCTTTAGTGTTTGTTAAATGTGCTCCTTTCTGGGTATCAGTGAATGCCCTAGTATCATTTGGGTTAGGAGTAGTAATTGGTTGGTGGGCTAAGATGTTATATGACAAGTACATAAAACCCACAAAGTAAGGACCATGAAGATTTACTATAATTCTAAGTTGGCCAAAACCCTTACATTTTTAAATGGGTTTGCTACTATGATGTTTTTTGGGTTCATAATCACTGAATACTCTTCGTTGAGTGGAAAATCCCAAAAACATGAATGGTGTCATGTCCAACAATATAAAGATTGTATGGGATTGGGCTTCGGTCTTTGTATAGTAATCTTGTTTACTCTATTCGCTTTTAATGTTAGGTCGTGGTGGTTATTAACACTAACCACCATACCTTTCACTCTTTATTACATCATTTATCTGGTAGAGTGGTTATATTGGATTATTAAAGAGGGTATAAGCAAAGCTTATAGGAAAGTGGGGTTTGAAAGACAAGCCTATTGGATTCAAGAAACTTGGAATCAGCCATGTAGTTTACAAAGACAATATGAGACTTTTGGTTGGTGGAAGAGATTGTATTAACCACAAAAAGAAGGGGTCCATCATCTCGACGGTCCCCTTTGTTGTTCTTAAAAGAATTGAACTTAAAATGTGTTGTTCTAACTGATACAGTATAAATAACAATTGTCTCTATCATACTAAATTAGATCCCCAAACCAGTATCTAGCTTACCTTTTATGGCAGTATGAGGTTCATAACCTATTAACCTGAAATCATGGGGTTTATAGCACTTAATGATATTGGTCAAATCCTCACTTTTTCCAGTTGTGTTATACTTTTCTACCATACCATGTTGTATAGATAGCCTATTTTCATATAGACATATCTCTACTTTAGGTAATGGCCTAGGATCTCTACTCAGTTGTATTCTTGCTTGAGAGAAATGAGTCTCATATAAATCAACGCTTCCAAAAATCATTTTGAGATAGCGAGGTTTATATCCAGTCATCATACTATAGAATCTACATAGCAAAGCATAACTAGCTATGTTAAACGGTACCCCTAAGAATATATCTGCGCTCCTCTGGTACATGAGCATATCAAACTCATTCGTATCCTTGTCAACCAATATTTGGTGGCTCATGTGACAACAAGGTAAAGCCATTATAGGAGTACCCTGATTTAACTCGATATCTTTAGGATTCCAAGCACTAACTATATGATACCTACTCAATGGGTTATTCCTGATACTTTGAATCATGTAGTTGATTTGGTCTGAGTGTGCAGGAGCACCGAATATGAAAGTACCTCTCCATTGAACCGGGTAAACAGCTCCCATGAAGGTCATCTTATCAAAATCACCATTTCTCTCCCAGTAAGCTCCATTTCTCATCATACCCAATTTTTTAAACCACTCGAGAAAACTCAAGATATTATCCCTACCGTCAGCTTGTTCAGATCTTCTTCTATAGAACCTGTAAGCATCTTGATCCCAGATATGTACGTTATACTTCCACAGGTATCTAAGATTTGGTTCCCCCCTCAAAAACCATAACAATTCTGTAACTATGGCATTCCAAGCCATCTTCTTGGTTGTCAGTAATGGAAACCCTTTCCTAAGGTCAATTTCAATCATCTCACCGAAAAGGTTTTGAGAACCAGGCATACCTTCACGAGCAGGCTCTCTATAAACTCCTTGCTCGTGAACTTTTCTCAATAAATCTAAATACTCTTTCATTCTTTTATCTTTCTTACTACGTAATACTTGTTAAACCCACTATATTCTTTTCTGGGCCTAAAATTCTTTCGGTCATACGTTGTGGGGTATTTGGTCCCCCTTGCATAAGCGTTAGTGGGTGTAACCTTATCAACCAGTAAAGTGTTGATAACATAGGGATTAACGTTAATGATTAAATCTTTAGCCATTAACCTATCTCCACTTTCTAACTCTCGGTATAACACATTTTGATGAGAGATCACTCTGTTACCATCCCTCAGTATTTTCTCTATACCTCTTACTCTTTCTTCAAACTCTGCCATATTATTTTTCTAATAAAAATTCAAATAACTCATCATAAGTGTCAAATACAGCTTCATCCCAAGCATTGTATAAACAACATAAAACTATGGGTTTATCTTCATTTTCTATATTACTACACCATGTCTCCATGTATATAAAGTGGATATTATCAAAATCTTTCTCAAAATCCTTTTGTTCATCCTCTTCACCTTTCTTTATAAGGGTTTCTCTCCAACCATTTACTCGGGTATCAACTATAAAGAATAATTTGGGGATATTGATAAATACCCCAGTTTCTTGTAAAGACCTAATTATCTTTTCTTTTATATCCCTACTTAGTCTTTTATATTTTTCCATATTATAACTTAATGATTAATTCTCTGATAGCTAATATCCATAATACATGGAGTATCATGTATAAACTGAAACCCAAAACCTCTGTGAATGTTTTATACCATCCCTTATCCAGTAAATCCATATTCCCAGATACTCTTGCAAAACTAAATGTGATACCACATCCAACCCAAATAAACATATTAAATCCCCTGTACCACCATTTTAAGATTTTTAAAGTGGGGATTAGGATAATCAATTTTAGTAAAGTCTTAATAACCATATTTTTATTATTTAATTATAATGCAAATATAATATCCTGTTTTACTAAATGCAAATCCCTTGTTTCTTTTGTTTCCTGCATTGCTCACATTTTCTGTATTTCAAACCCAAGAACTGCTCGTGAGTAATTCCCGGAAACAGTTCTCTTAATGGTGGTCTTATCTCTAATGGAGCGTAATACCAATTAAACTGGTACCAATCAGCTTCTACCTCTACAACCAACTTACCGCAAGTTTTACAATAAACTTGTAAGGGGTGATCTCTCGTATTCTTCTTTTCCTTTTTCATAGGTTCCGAGAATTAGTTTGATGTTATTCTCAACTGACATCAACCCATCTACCTGTATCCTTTCCTCTTCTTGAAGACAAGCTTGACAACACTCAAGGTAGATGTGTTTCAGGAATCTCATACTCTTGTATTGAAACATCTTCACCACATCTACATTACTCATCACTAACCCTTTCTCTTCAATCAACTTTTTCTGAGTAGATAGGTAAGCTGCCCATTCAGCAACTGTGAAAACCAGTTTTACTGACTTACCACATTTACAACACTTAACTTCAACTCCCACTTTCTCTTTCCTTATCTGTTTCTCTTTCAACTTCAACGCTTTCAATTGGTCAAGGTTGTTTGTTACTTGGTCATAATACCATTTTAGGTTCTTTGGAATTTCCATAACTTGTTTATTTTAAATTAGTTCTTGCAAAGAAAAACCCTAGCCTGGTTGCATGGCTATGGTAAAATCTAAACATTATGAGTGATTATTTGAATGGGTAGCGTGTGGTAAGCCAGACTGGTGGCTGAGAAGGTCCTGATTTAATCCCCATCCAAATAAATCTTTGCTTAGGTCTGAATAACATCCTAAGTATATCTCTCACAGATAACTTCCAGCATGATACTGAAGTATCTTGGTTATTGTAAACATGTAGGGGTTCAGTGTCTTTGTCTGTTCCCTGTAAAATCTTGTTAGCTCCTTCAAAAATTACGGGTTTTAAATCCCCTTTCTCGTAATTAACCATGTCTAATTTGTTTATCTTCCGTAAATAGTTGTTATATTCTCCAATAGTTTCCACGTAGAGTGGGCTTGAAATATGTACCTTTCCATCACTACCAACGTAATCTTCCCAGTTATAAACTTCATCTATAACCCTTATACCAGTTATACTGAAATCAACTCTTTCCAGATTCTCCAATTTGTGAGCTGTACATGATGGGAGAACGAAATCACAGTAAATATCTCTATCCCTTTCTATGATGTACTGTAAAACCTTCACATGTGGTTCATACATCCTCCTATCATTACTCTTTCTCATTGGAATAAAACTTCTAAGTATTGTTCATTGCATAGGATAATCTCTGTTTTATGGTCTGAAACCCTTGCTTTCAGAATCTCTAAAGAGAAAAGAGAAACCAACTCTTCAGTGAAATCGATTTCGTTATCACTCATCTGATAACCCCCTTTTTCTCTCTCACTGAGAAAATCGTTGGAGTACATCCGAGTTAACTTTGTGATAGATAACAAATCTAATTTCCCATCTCTGTGCATCTCTTGACCCATTGAGAAAAGGATTAATCTGGCAAACTTGTAGGAGTGGAGGGTTAACATTTTATCATTACCCAGTTTCACGTATAACATTCTCGGGAGGTTCTCGAAGAAATCAACTAACTGTTGTCGTGTTTTTAAAATTCTTGCTTCTTCCATATCATAATGATTAAATTTTAAGGATAATAGAACCAGGTTAGAATGAGATATCTAGTTTGATACTTTTATGGCCAATGTAATTTCATTACTCTAACGAGTTAAAAAGCTTCTAGATTCAAAACTTTCGTGTCCAAATTTCACGAATGGCAATACCAACTATTGCAAAATAAAAACTTAACAACATGAAACAGGAAAGATTCAAAATTTTAGCTGTATGTGGGGGTAATGGTTCTTGGCTATACTCTATGAAAGAATACTTAACAGCCAACATAGAACCAAGAGCAGTATTTTATACACCTAATAACTTACAATGGAGGGCTAACTTTGGTAAAAGGAAAAAGTTATATTCTCACCTACAACCATCAGAAGTTGTACCAGCCAATGTAATAATAGGTGCCCCAGATTGCGGTTCATCATCAATGATGGCTTTAACTAGATCCAAGAAATTCTCTGACCCGTTAGAGAATGATTCATTCAACCTATTTTTTAATCAAGTAAGAGAATCAAAACCAGAGATTTTTTTCATGGAAAATCTTCCAAAAGCTATGCCTTATATTAAGTCAATTGGATGGTTAAAGAAAGATTACCATTTACACTTTCTAGTGACATCTGTCACATTCTTCGGAAACTCTCAGGTAGGTAGAGTTCGATTAATAGTTATGGGGATACGTAAAGACTTCAAAGTCAACCATAAGCTAATATGGAAACATATAACCAAACCTAAAAAATATAAGCTAAAAACTACCAAACAATTACTCTCTGGTTTGACTATCAAAAACTACCATTACAGGTTTGGTCATGTGACAGAAAACATAAACACAAAAATAACAATCTATGCTGGTAAGAAAATGACCTTAGAAAGAATCAAAAAATACTGGGACTCTGACCCAAATCAGAAAAGGTTTATAGCCAAAAATAGGAAGTATACAACAGCACCAGGTGTATACAGAAACCTTCCGAATGAATATCCGCAAGTGGCTAGAAAAACAAACAGACAATTCAATCCAGATGGTATACAGATGAGCCCACGAGAACTGGCCAGAATTCAGGGAATTCCAGATAACTTTAGGATAGTAGCCTACTATGGCAGAATGAACAAGGACATTGGGTATTGGATCAATAAAGGCAGAACCACTGCCACAAAATGTCCACCCTATGAGGTAGGGTTATGGATGTTATGGGCCCTTAAGTGGATTTATGAACATAAGAAATTGAATATCAAGTAGTTACAGAATCCTAATCCCTTTTTATTAAGGGACCTTTATTAGGGGGATTATAGGGGGTTAATTTAGGGTTTAATTTTTAGAGCTTATTCTCTATCCTATAACCTATTAGAGAATTTTTACAAACTTAATCTAAAGATTAAGTCCGTAAAAAGGAACTTAACTCCTTAATTTCCAATAAGTTAGATACGTTGTTCATTGAAATGACCATCCGAATAGCTGAATTTAACAGATTTTAACAACCCATGAACTTCTAAGGTTCTATTTCACTCAAACCAACAAATTCAACAGATGAACACAACACTCAAAATCATATCACTCATCGGGATTTTATCTCTCACCTTCTATCTCGGATTCAGGTCAAACAAACCTGAGAAACCGAACCCACATATCAAGGTGGTTACAGATACGGTTTACATTTCAAAACCCTACCCTGAGATTCAAGTTATCAGAGATACACTGAAACCAGAAAGAGTGATGATTTACCAAACAGATTCATCCAGGTTGAAGGAATTGGAACTCAGAATTATCCAGGATAGCCTTCATTACAGTTTCGTAATTGAGGGACTTCAGGAAAAGATTCAAATCTCGGAGAATTTCCTAAAACTCTATCCTCAAAACCCAAAGTTGGTTGAGATGAGTTTATTCAGAGATTCATTGAACCTATCACTACTTGGGATTGATGGTTCAGTTTACTCGGAACATTACAGCCTGTTTTACCAGGATTACAATTATCATTGGGCAGAAGGAAGGTTAGGATATTCGAAAACAAAATACAAACCTCAGGAGCAAAGGCTTTCTCACTATTTTTCGGTTGGTTTTGATTTTTTACGTGAAAAGCCTTTTGGAGAATACCAGCTTGATTTTCAGTTTTCATCCAACAAGTATGCGTTCTTCAGAGCTTCTGAGGTTCTATTATTCGATGAACGACCCAGATTAGAGGTTGGGTTAAAGTTTAGGATATGGAGAAAAAGATAGTAACCCTAGATAGAGCACAATTCGATATGTATCGGCAATGCAAGGTAAATCCGTTTTACTTTGCAAATTTCGTGTATATCATTCATCCTGTCAGGGGGAAAGTGAAATTCAACCTCTACGAATACCAGAGAGCAGTTCTTTGGTATTTTCTCAACTACAGGTTCAACATAATCCTTAAATTTCGTCAGGCAGGTTTAACTGAGCTTATCGCTCTGTTTTGCTTATGGTTAGCAATGTTTAACGACAACAAGAATATCCAGATTATCTCAATCAAGGATATGGTTGCTAAACGTGTTCTTAAAAGGATTAAGTACATGTACAAGAACCTTCCTGAGTGGTTGAAAACACCTGTAACTCAAACACGTGGAGATTCTTTCGGTACTGCTACAGTACTAGAGTTTGTGAATGGGTCTTCTATAACTTCAGTACCAACAACAGAGGAAGCTGGTCGTTCAGAGGCAGTTTCCTTACTTGTGATAGATGAGGCTGCAATCGTGAGATGGGCAGATAGGATATGGGCAGCAGCATTCCCCACTTTAAGTTGCGCAATTTATTCTACACCAATACTTTACCAGAAAAAAGTCTCATTAGGTAAAATTAATGGGAAAGAGAAATTTAGGTTATATACTAAGGTAATAGAACTAGGAAGTATATGTCCTAAAGAACGGGGTGTAAAAGAAATTTCTTCGGAAGAGGTTTATACTCTAACACATGAGGGTAATTGGAGAAAAATTACACATACTCAAAATAAGGGTAATCTTGAAACTTGGTATGTAGAAGATACCCATGGTAATATAGGTGGATATACTCCAGCACATAGGTTATTTACAACAAGGGGGTGGAAAACAGTAAGAGAGATAATTGAGGAAGATTTAAATATAGTTGGGGTTGATACTAAAATAAAAGATTTTAGAGATGTAAACACAATAACTAAACCACCCCTAGTAGAGGAGATAAAGCCCATAAAAGATTTCCCTGATTTTTATATATCTAACTTGGGTAATGTATATAGAAAAAAGAAAGGTAACTTAACTAAAGTAGCTCAAAGGAAAAATAAATTTGGTTATTTTAGGGTTGGGTTAAGTGATGGTACAAAAAGAGAAACTGGTGATTGTAAAAACCAAGGGAAAAGTAAATTATTTCAAAGAAATGTACACGTATTAGTTGCAGAAGCGTTTTTAGGACAAAAACCTAATGGGTATCAAGTGGACCATATAGATAATGATAAATCCCATAACTATATAACTAACCTTAGGTATGTTACTCCGAAAGAGAATATAGAAAAAGCGTATAAAGAGAATCTTGGATTATATTTAAACCCCATATCTGGGGATAGGTTACCAGATTTGGTTAAAAGAGGTAAGATTCTAGAGATGCGTAAACAGGGGTATTCATACAAAGAAATAGCCAATGAGGTATATCCAGATAATTTACAAGCTAGTAAGTTTGTAAAAAGGATTTTTGAAGAAAGGGATGGTAGAGTGTATATTTCTAAACTAACATTAGTTAAAAAAACCATAGAACCCATATATGATATACAGGTAGAGGGAGATCATAGCTATATATCAGCAGATGGCTTTGTAAATCACAACACTGGGGGATCGGCTATCTTGAACAGCACGCCAATGGGAATTGGAAATTTCTTTCACAAACAATGGGTTGATGCCAAGAATGGGGATAGTTACTTCAATCCTATAAGGTTGTATTGGCAAATGCACCCCGAACGAGATGATGAGTGGTATAGTTCAATGAGTAAATCTCTTGGACCAAGAAGAACTGCACAGGAGATTGATGGTGACTTCCTTTCTTCTGGGGCTACAGTATTCGATTTGAACTGCATACGAGCGATAGAAGAATGCTTACCTTATCCAGATGATTACGTTTCTATCGAACAAAACGGTAGACTCTACATAAAACGTTTCGCTAAACCCGGTGAAAGATGTTTCATCGGTGCTGACGTTGCTATCGGTCGTGCCAACGACTATTCTGCATTTTCTGTTATGAATCGTCATGGGGAAGAGTTAGCGTATTTCAGGGGGAAAATTAACCCATCTAAGTATGCTAACCTACTCATGCACACCGGTAAAAGATTCAATAACGCTCTGATAGCACCAGAATCAAATGATATTGGTTTGGCAGTAACATCTAAGATTCAGGATCATGGTTATCCTAATCTTTACTACGCTAAAAAACTATTGAAAAAGAAGGGTAAAAGTAAGCCTGAAGCTGAAGATATTCCAGGATGGTATACAACCACCTCTACTAGACCAATTATTATAGATGAGTTAGAGGAAGATATTCGTTTTGACAACGTTAGCATAATCGACAAATTCTTTGTAGATGAGTCTTATACGTTTATCTTTGACTCAAGGAACAGGCCAGTTGCCATGGGTAAAGATAAGGCAAACGATGATAACCTCTATGAAGATGATGCGGTTTACACAGATGACTGCATAATGGCTAAAGCCATAACTAATTATATCAGAAAAGGCAAGAAAAACTTAGTAACAAATCCGATTTAATATGGTAAAGCTTAAAAACAAAGCCTTTGCAGGAGGTTCTGTAATGGATGTAACTACCAATCCCAGATCTCTCCCAACAGGGAGGTCTACATATTTAGATATTGGGCTTGGTAATGAATTTTTTGTGAATGAGTTATCTCCGAGCAAAAAACTAATCGTATCAGACCTACTATTGAAGGTATTACCCCAGATAAGGAAACTGGCTATCATGGATGATAACCTTTCTTTAGCGTTAAATGACTTGGTGTTATTAACTAACACTGGCCACAAAATCAAATTCGACCCACAGGTACCTGCAGACCAAGTGAAGAGAATGAGAGATCACCTCTCTGAGAAAAGTAAAACTTGGGTTGATGGAGTTGCTAACATGGATAACTTTGTCAGTAAACTTATAGCACAGGCCTATCTTACTGGTTGTATCTCAAATGAGTGGGTGATTGACAACGATTTGAAAGGAGTTAAATCATGTATCATGGTTGCTCCAGAGAATATACGTTGGGTATATGATTCTAGAAAACAACGTTATTTCCCGTACCAATATGTAGTGGGTACCAATGGTGGTAATCCAGTAACACTTCCTAAAGACTTTTACCTGAAACTGAACCAGAGAACCTACAAGTACTTCGCTATAAATGGGTTCTCAGAAGTACCTTATGGGATTCCACCTTGGTTACCTGCATTGAGAACCATAGCCAAGTTATACCGGATGGATGAGAACGTTGACAACCTCTTAACTTTGATGGGTCTTATTGGATTCCTTGAAGTTAAAGTTGAGAAACCTACTCAAGAAGACGGTGAGAGTGATTCTGCATACCTCGGTAAGTTAGATGCTTTCCTACGTAAAACTCAAGCTGAGATTATGAAGGGAGTATCCAATGGAGTGGTAACTGGTTACAATGATGACCACAATTTCGAGTTCCATTCCACAACCAAGGATATGAATGGTGTTGCAGACCTATATTCAGAAGCTCAACGTAAGGTAGCTAACTCTCTCAAATATCCTGGAACATTCATGGGGTTAAAAACCAATGGTGGTACGGAGACAGGGTTGAGTATCATCTTCACAAAGATGCTATCCCAACTAAGGGCTGTTCAGAGTATAGTTGCAGCTGACTTGGAGGTTGGTTATAAATATGAGCTATTGTTGGCTGGATTCAAGTTCAAAACCTTGAGAGTAGAGTTTAATCCTTCTACAATCACAGACTTACTCAAAACAGAGCAGGCAGAGGAATACAAGATCAGGAATGTATCTAACAAATACATGATGGGTATTATATCTCAAGAGCAAGCTGCAGATGAGTTAGGTTATGATGCCCCAGCTCAAAAAGAACCAAGAGCACCCATTGAGGAGAATGGAGCTCAACAAACGAGAGAGAAAGAAAAGGATGAGTCTGATAAGAGGACTCGGGAGAAAAATAAACCACAACCAAAAGTGAAATAACATGAAAGATTTTTACGAAGAGCAGGTCACACTTTGTGGAATTCGATCTCTGATTGCATCTAATATACCGACCCAATTTCCACTTAAACAGGAGTTGGGTCAAAACATGAAGGACCAATCGAGTTTCGGATTCTGGAATGACCCACCTGCATTTAATACCTATTACCCGGAAGCTAAAGAGGATGACTTTACAGCTAAAGATGGGGAATTTATCCAACCATTATTCAGAATGCTATCAAACACAGTGGTTATATCTGGTAGAGGCCTGATAGAGTTCCCTGTTGAGGTACTGAAGAAATCAATGGGTTTGATGGTTGGTCAATCTGTATATCCTAACCATGATATGCAGGTTGGTAACGAGCTTGGGGTAGTAGTTGATAATGTATGGCAAGAAGCCTACAAAGTTGGAGATAAAACTATCCCGGCTGGAATCAACGCTCGTTTGAAGATAGATGCTAAGTCTCACCCCAACATTGCAAGGGGTATTAACATGGACCCACCTTCTATTCACTCAGTTTCATGTACTGTAGTCTACAGGTGGAAGCCTTCTCATCAATTCGAGAAAGAGTGGGAGTTCTACGAGAAAATGGGTACCTATGATGAGAAAGGTCAATTGGTTCGTAAGATAGCTACTGAGATTATGTATTACATGGAGTTATCTTTGGTATCTCATGGGGCAGACCCCTTTGCGAAGAAACTTGATGAGAACGGTAAAATCGTGTTACCTAACTTTGCATCATCACAATCTGTAAAAGTAGACCAGACCAATTTTGCTTACAATGTAGATTGGAGGAATCTTAAGTCTGTTCTAAATGAGGAGACGAACAGCTTCAATGGTTTGTTCAAATTAAATATTAATCAGGATAATCAAAAAGTTATGACCCCAGAAGAGATCATTAATTTGGCTTCTCAAACCCTTGGTTTATCAGGTTTGACAGCTGAGAACATTAAGACTAACCTTGAACAATACAAGGCTAATCAAGACAAACTGGTAGACCCTGCTTCTCTGAAGCTAGGTGATATTACTGGTTGGGACAAAATCCAGGAATCATTCTCTGCTATGGTTACCGAGTTAACCGAGTTGAGAGCTTTGAAAGAGAAAGAGTCATTCATCAATGCCGGTGAAGAGTATCTCAATAACTTGAGAACTGAGGCTACAAACTTCTACAAACTGAGTTTGGAAGAAGGTAAAGAAGAGGATGAAGCTATACTTGCACTTATCAACAAGGCTGATGTGAAGGAGGCAAAAGCTCTACTTTCTCAGTATCAGACTCAAGTTGAGAAAGATGCACCGCTTACCTGTCAAGCCTGTGGAGGTCACGATATTTCTCGGGCTTCATTCAAGGGGAATGACAACCAAGAAGACAAAGACAAAAAGAACGAGGGAGTGAAAACTCTGGATGAGATCCGTGAACATTTCATCTATCAGAGAGATTTCAAGGGGGAGAGTAAGTAATCTTCTAGACCCGAGTTTATTTAACTGCAGGAAATTAATAACAATCAAAAATTCGATATTATGTACGGAGATCAATTCGGTGGACTTTCGTTTACCGCTATTTACAAAAGAGAACAGGACAAAATGGCCAACCAATTTGTGGTTGATACAGCCCAGACAAAACCTATTCTTCCCGGTGAACCAGTGATGCTGATGCCGGAAGGTACAATCAAATCATACGTGAATGCCGGAACTGGTAGATATATCGGTATCAACCTTTTGGACGGAGCAGTTGCAGGGGGAGTTACCACGGTATCAATCCTCATTTCACACGTGATGCTTTATGCAGAATCAGCCGGAGCTTTCAAAGCTGGTGATGCAGTAACTGTAACGAGAGAAGACGGAGTACCGGCTACATTCCCGGAAACAGCTCTTGGTCACTATGCCCACTTGATTGCAACGAAGTTGGCAGCAACTGGTGAAGCGGTAGCCATTGCTATGGAACCTTGTGAGAACGACAACACTCCTGAAATGCGTATCCTTGTATTGGATGCACCTATCAGTGTAACTGTTGCCTAAAGAAACGTGAAACTTATAATACGAAAATAAAATGATTCAGTTAACAGCAGAACAAAAGGCTGAGAGAACCAAACTCCGCCAGGAAGTTAAAACGGTATTCGATGAGTTGAATGCCTTGCGTTTTGATCCTCAAAGACCAAATGATGTCCTTGTTGAGGATTACGTGAAATTGAGATATAATATGGAATGGGATTCCTATCTGTACAAGATGGGTATTAACCCGAACCAAGATACTGTATCCATGATTTTGAACCAAGCAGAGGTTGACCAAATCCGTTGGATTGTACCGGAGATTTTCCGTGCAGCTTTGAGAAAAGGTTATCGTGGAGCACCCATTTATCCGAACATCATCCGGGGAGAAGAGCAAATGTCTGGTCCCGTTATGAAAGTACCTTTCATCAACATGTCAGATGCTGCTCCGAGAAAAGTGAACGAGGCTGAGACAATTCCGTTAGGAGCTGTTTCTTTCGGTCAGAAAGAATATACCATGTTCAAAATTGGTCGTGGTATTACTTTAACCGATGAGATTAAGATGTATTCTTCTCTGAACCTTGTTTCTATCTTCTTGGAGGATTTCGGAGTATTGCTTGGACATGTAGTTGACGGGTTGGCTATCGAGTGTGCTATCAATGGAGAACAGAAGGATGGTTCTGAAGCTGCTCCGGTTATCGGGGTTAAAACTCAGAACACAGTTACTTACCGTGATTTGCTGAAGATTTTGGTTCGGATGTCTCGTTTGGGTCGTATCCCGACTACCTTGATTGGGGGTGAAGATATGGCAATCGACATCTTGGATTTACCGGAGTTCAGCCAACGTGAATCAGGTACGACTCGTGCAAACTTAAACATTAAAACTCCGATTCCGCAGAATTTGGATTTCTTTATCCATGGGGCAGTGGATGACGACCAAATCTTGATGATTGACAAGGCAGCCGCTCTCTTGAAATTGAACGGGTTCCCATTGAAGGTTGAATCTGAGAGAATCGTTTCAAACCAAACTGAGGCCTTCTATGCTTCTCTGCAAGTTGGATTCGCCAAACTTTGGGCTGACTCTGTCCTTATCTTGGATAAGACCAAAGACTTTGCAACTGCAGGTTTCCCGCCAGCTTTCGATATTGACACCAAACAAATTGTTGAGCTGAAAAACTAAAACGAGTTAATGGGGAGGGAAAATACCTTCCCCATACTCGTTTCTAGTAAAAATATAGAGTACGGACAATAAAATTATAATTATGGCAAAACAATATGCTAGATTAGGGGCCAAAGCATTGAGCTTTTACTCACCTATCCTTAGGTTTAAGTTGGTTCCAGGTGAAATCAAAGAATTTCCTGATAGAGCTATGATGGATAACACCTTCGTAACTGCTCTCAGTAATGGCCATATCCGTATAGCTTCTCCGGAAGAGGTAGAGGCTTACATGGAGAAAATGGGTCAAAAAGCTCCCACCGGTATAAAAGTTGAGAAAGAAGAAGCTGCTCAAATTTTAGCGGAGTTGAATACCGCAAACGAACAAATAGAAAACCTTACCAAAGGTATGGCAGAAGCAGCTGAGACTGTAAAGAAGCTCACTCAAGAGAATACGATTCTGAATGCGAGAGTGGAGTTGCTTTCTACCGGTAAAGAGGATGTTTTTGCTAAAACAGAAGAGGAGCTTACGAATTACGTCCTTGAAACATACGAGTTGGAGAAGAAAGAACAAAAATCTTTCAAGGCTCTGTCATTTGAAGAGAAACGTGATTACGCTTATCAACTCGAGAAAAACTCTGAAGAGGAGACCGAAGAGGAAAAGTAAATTAAACACTATCAATATGTTGTCACTGGACCGAGTTGCTCTTGTAGTTAACTCGGTCTTTTCGTTTAAAAAGTCTTAAAGCCATGAGTAATTTTAAGAATAATCCTAAATATCCCATAGAACCTTCTTCCAATGAGCCGTTCGTTCCTTATTTCTTAAGAAGTAGCAGAGAAGCTACTGAACCTCTTGGTGGAAGAGACTATGTAATATTTCCAGATAGTTTCCCCTTAATTGGGATGCCACTAACTGGAAATGAGCAACTTATGGTTCAGGGTAAGCTCGAAGAACCCGAGATAATGACCCCGAATCAAATCAAGGAGTTTTTCAGTGGTTCAGTAGTACAGGACTCACAAGGTTTTGTAACTGGAGACCAGGTATACAAGGAGTTACTGAAATATGTTCCTATCACGAGAAAAATTAACGGTTACACGTTAGATAAAGATATTAACCTTACTAAGGCTGATGTGGGTCTTGGTAATGTAGATAACACCCCTGACTTGGATAAACCAGTATCAAACGCTACTCAACAGGCTCTTGATGACCTGGAAGCGAAACATGATGCTGAGTTCACCAGGTTGCAAGACAAAGACAAAGACCTTCAGAACCAAATCAATGACCTTGGTACAACTGGAGAGGAATTAGCTCAAGAGTTTCAAGAACACTTGGTTGATCCCAACGCCCACCCAGATATAGTGGACCAAACCATGTCAGATACTTCTGCAAAAGCTATCTCTAATAAGATAGTGAAAGCCTATATTGATACTATCATAGGTAGACAAGGAAGTAAAAACTCTGTAGTTGCCAATGACCAGATACTTGTATTGGGTACAGATGGTAAATATTACAGAGCAACTATTCAGAAAGCTGTCCTTGATTTGGTAGATTCAGCGATTGGGGATATGGGTAAAGTGGCTCACTTTATCGGAGAAGCCTCCAACTCAGCTCAGATACCGAATATAAATGAACATAAGGATGGGGCTTTCTTTTACGTTTCTAAATTAGCTACACCAAACACTACTATTACTGACGCCATAACATCACAAGAATTTGAATCATGTGATGTAGCCATGAAAGATGGTTCTCAATGGAGAGTCATCGGTAAAACTATGTGGTGGGTAAACCTCAATTACACGTATAATGAAGCTGGTAAGAAAGCCATAATCACAAACACTGCTGGTAATGGGTTCGAGATACCACTTGCCACTTCTTCAGTGAATGGGTTATACCCTAAAGAACATTTCAAAGATGTTAGTGAAGCTACTGCCACTCCCACTGCTGGTAAAATAGCGAAGTATAACGAGAGTGGAAAATTGAATTCATCCAACACTGGTGACAAACCCGGTGAGGTTTTGATTTACGAGCAGATACAACAAATCCTTGATTTGGCTAAAGAGGGATTCAACTACTCTATCCTTGACACCAGTAACCCCATATATGCAACGTATGTACAAGGTAGTACTGGAACAGGTAGACCCTTGACACCTTATTGGAATTACGGAGTTGGTTTAACCTTTGCTTGTGGTGGGGATAATAACGCTTTACTCCTCAACCAGAGTTCTCAGATGACTGGGACAACAAACTCAATCAAGGGGACAGTGATATTAACTGGAGATCTAGTTAATAGAATTAAGCTAACTAACAAATTATATTACTCGATGGATTTTAATACACTAGCGAATGAACAGGCTTCTGTAAAAATCCAAATTAAGAATGGTAAAACTGGTGCAGTAATAGGAGAAACAACCTTGGCTGCAGCTGATATCAATGGAGTGATAAGTGATGAGATAGATATAACATCTACCACTCTTGACCCGAGTAGTAATAATTTCCTAACTATTGAGATAACGTTCACACCATCAGCTAAAATGCCTGATGTTGATGTGCCTGGAACTTCTACAACAAAACCAGCCAACTGGTCAGTGAATAAGGTAGATAAACTCTGTATCTCAGTAGAACCAATTGATGACCCGAGTTTAAACGTTGTCACTCAGTCAGAGTTGAGTAGGATTCAACCTATATTGACTCATATAGCTGATGGTAACGTTCACGTGACAAAACAGGATAAAGATACCTGGGATGCTAAAGCTACTGAGGACTTCGTACTTCAGAAAATCCAAGATTTAATCGGAGATGCTCCAGATGTGTTGGATACTCTTGGAGAGTTGGCAGAAGCCTTGAAAAATAACCCAGATATCATTGATAACATTCTGAATGATTTAACTGCCATCAGAATAGATTATATCCCAAGATCAGGTGGAGCTGGCCATGCCATGACTGGGAATCTGTATGTTCCACAAACTTGGAATCTCATGCAAAGTACTGGAGATGGTATTATCTTAAATAAACCAAATGAGTTACATATTGGTAAAACTGGGGGTACTACCTACATTAGGTCTGGGAATACAGATATTATGCACAATAGGGCTGGTACTAATTACAAGATATGGGATGCCTCCAACCTTCCTTCTCCAGCAAGTACAACTGATTTAGCTAATTATTTACCACTTTCTGGTGGTACAATGACTGGATCCATCATTTTTCCAAATCGAAATGGTATTTTTGGAAGGTTGACTGATGGAACTGGTAATATCAAAATAGCAGTAGTTAATGCTAATAATAATGTTGAAATTGGAAATACAAATATTCCATTAATGTTAGTATCCAATTCCACTGATTTAACACATTATAGAGATAATAATACTTATAAAATATGGGATAAATACAACTTACCAAACCCATTAGAGAAGGGTACAGCTGATGGCTTATACTACCCATTGGCTGGGAAAGGTTATTTTGGGTTTGATGCTGCAGGTAGACCAGTGGTACCTAATAATCAAGGTTATGCTGTAAAAGATACCTCTGGTAATGTTAGAGAGTTTTTATGGATGGACCCAAGTAATAACCTCAATATTGGTAATACGTCAAAGTGGTCCTTAGCCAAAATTATATTCAGAGCTTCATCCATACAAAATTCTGCGGGTAAAGAATTTTACCATGAGGGAAACTTACCAGCTTATCCCACATGGGCAACGTTGTCTGGGAAACCCACACTCGCTACTGTAGCTACATCTGGGGATTACAATGACCTAAACAATAAGCCAACGATCCCTTCTACCCCTGGAAGTTTACCAAACCCATACGCTTTAACATTCACTGGGTACCAATCAAAAACCTATAATGGTTCTGCAGCTGTCTCAGTAGCAATTCCAAGTAAGGTATCAGAGTTAACGAGAGATGTAGACTTCGCTATTAGAAAATCAGATAACCAAATGATATCTAATGGTAATGAGTTTAATATTGCCAATGCTGGTCAAACTGGAAATATAGCTCTTAGCTATAGGCTAGGAAATGGTAGTTATGCTACTTCTGCCTTAAAATTCACATTATACGGAGCAGACACAGACCATACTTTAGCTGATCTTACTGTTGGTGTTCTAAAGGGTACAAGGGGAGTACAAGTAGGAGCCACAGCTGGTATTGGTTGGTATAATTATAATAATAGGATATCAGCTGGTATGGAAATTGCAAGAAGCATTAACGTCGGAGATATATTGGTTTCAAACAGTTGGGCAGATTACACCAAAGTACCTACTAACGGTATTTTTTGTAAAGGTAACATCAATATTGGTAGTGCCAAAACCATAAACTTGAGGCAGGATACTAACTCTATATATTTTGGTGGTATAGGTTATGATATGCAAGGTAATGAGTGTGTTGCAATTTGGGCAGCACAAGCAGTAACCAGGTTGAGATGGCACGCCGGGTTGGATTTACATAACGGTGTTACTAGCAATTCAATGATGGGTATAACTCCTGACTTTGAAGTAAGTAAAGCTTCAGGAGACGTAAGGGGATTTTTAGCTGGGAAATTAATAGCTATTAGAGCTATAGACCCCACACTTTTTCATCCAAATGCTGTATTCCATGATTTGGGAGGTTCTACAACTCAAACGAGTTCTGTAACGGGGGCAATGACAATACAATTACCTTATGGGGCTACCTCTACAATGGCGCATTACTTGATAACTCTATTTAATTATCAGACTGGAACATCATCTCGTATCCATGTATGGGTCTATAATTATAATTCTGGTAGTGGACAAATAGTGAATCCAACAGTAGTTGTATTGGGGTCACCACAAAAAGTTAGGATAGGGTATTATGATAGTAAATTATCTATCATAATTGGGGATGTAAGTACTTCATGGAAATATCCCCAGGTCTGGGTTAATGAAGTAGATAGGGGGTATAATTCTTACAGTTCTGTACTAACCAATGTTACTGTATCATATCTTACTGACATAAGTTCTGTCATTGCATTGACTGAGCCGGCTCAAACTAAGTTCCCAGTTTCATGGGGAGAAGTTACTGGTAAGCCTACTACATTCCCACCATCTTCACATACTCATACTAAATCTCAAATCACTGACTTCCCAACATCAATGCCTGCGTCAGATGTTTATAGTTGGGCTAAGCAAGCTCAGAAGCCAGCTTATTCATGGTCTGAGATAAGTTCTAAACCCACATTTGCAACAGTTGCTACCTCAGGTAAATATAGTGATTTGTCAGGTACTCCAAACTTGGCTACTGTAGCTACTTCTGGAAGTTATAATGATTTAATTAATAAACCCACTATCCCTGCAGCTCCTACCAAAGTGAGTCAGTTGGAGAATGATAGTAAATATGTTAAATCAACTTCTACTCTAAGAGTAAATGACATTCAAGTAGCAACTGAAGATGGTGGGGCTCCTGGAGTATTGTATATTATACTTGAATCTTAAATAACATGACTATGGCTATAAGATTAGATAGTAAAAGGATTAATTATATGTATTTTGGTGGTAAGAGGGTGAAAGAGGCTTGGCTCGACGGGAAGAGAGTTTGGCCAGATTTCAATAGCCCTATCTTAAGCTATGAACCCACCATATTTATGCCATTAAATGGTGATAACCTAGACCATTCTGGTAATAACCACAATCCCATTGGTAGCGTTGGTACATTAGAATACTATACAGCTGGATTTAACCACTCTAAATGTTGGGATTTGATATCTGGTGGTGCTGCTCTAACATTAGACCCAATCACAAAGGGTAAGGATTTTACTATATCCGTTTGTGTTTTTTCTATGGGTAAAAATAATACTACAAGAGATGGTGTACTTGGAGGAGTAATCGGGGGTGACCATTCACTTGGGTTAGGATATGCCATAGGACAGAGGTCAAACGTACCACTATCAGATGACCCCTTAAGTTTTCAATTTTCTAACGGTGGGGGAAACCAGTTTTGTAAGGGAACTAAAGGTACCTTTATTCAGAATGGGTGGAATCACTATTTAGTGAGGTTTAGTGGGACTAATAGAACAGTAGAATTTTATTTGAATGGTGTACTTAATGGGCTTGTAACTCCAAGTGAATACCCACATGCAGGACCCATTAGTTATTCTGGTAGAGATAAAGGTTGGGATGGGAATATTTGGCTTGGTAGATGTTTCCAAACTATAACTCAACCGTATGACTGGTGGAATGGGTATATACAGGATTTTGCTTATTGGGACTATACCATTAGTGATATACTCAGAGATCAACTATTTCTTACGTACATGGGTAATATGTTACCAAGTACTACAAAAAGTCCATATATCTTAGATTTGATGAAAAAAAGTTCATATCTATGTACAGGGGGTACTGGTACTACAAACGATAATGTAAAACCCAACATGGTACCAGCACAACCCAAAACTACTACCACCACTGGGACTCTGTTGGAGATATCTAAATCAGGTGCAAATGGGTTACCAAGAGGGATATATTTAAGTAGGTCATATTCTGTCGATATCGTGAATTGTAACAGTATGGTTGAGGGTATATACAATCGTGATAAATATCGTATAGAATTACTTGTGGCTAATGTACCAGTGCCTTTAACAAATATGCTTTCAACCATAGCCTTTAATGTAGATGGGTCTGGTACATTTATTCCACTTAATGCCAATATTATTCCCCCTAATATTAATGGAGTTTTGAGGATAAAATTACCATTCCTAGGTACAATGTCTGTGGAAGAGTATAATATCAAAATAAGAGCTTAGTCGAGACTTTATTTGTAATAGATGAGTTCTTTAATCATTGTCAATAGGGAGGGGTTTAGCCTGGTTTATCTCTCCTCTCCCTAATTTTAATAACCTTAAAAATATGGTACTACAAACATCTCCAGGAGATATAACCTCAGCTGTAGAAGCTGTAAATGAAATGTCAAACCTTATCAGTGAACAATCAGCCATGGTAGTTGCCATGGCAATTCTGTTTATCGGGTTCATAGTAATGTTCCTGAACATGATAAGGGATAACAGGAAATCTGACTCTTTTAACAGGGAGTATTTAGGTCAGATGATTGAACTTAGAAATACTCTCATAGACCAAGGGAATTTATTACAAAGCCATACCCAGTTGCTAAAGACATTAGTAGAGGGTGTATCAGATGAGATATCTCCTAGACAGGTGGATGACCTTTCTGATATGTTCTTTGCTAAGAGTCAACTGAGGGTGATAAACTACCTTGAACAAATTATAAGGGATAATCACATTGATAACAGGGATAACGTGGAGAAGAAAGTGGAGATGTTATCATCTAACGTGATATCCTATGATAGGGAAAGAGCACTCAGTTTCAAGTTCAAAGGATCTCCATTGAGTTTCTTTATCTCCGCTGAGTGGAAAGATAGATTGAAGGATACAATGTTAAAACAAATTTATTGTGAAGATGGGTATCAATATCGTGTTGCTAAAAATAATATAGAGATACTCTACAAGCAATTTAGAAGTGAGTTCATAGATAACATATACAAAAATGCTGCTAGAAGTTAAAAGGTTATACAAGAAAGAGACCTATACTATCGGGGTTCTGATAGTTGATGGTACGAAATTCTCTGACACTCTTGAAGACAAAGTGAGAGATTTAAACTCGGAGAAGAAGGTTTACGGTGAGACAGCTATCCCGGCTGGGAAATACAAAGTAGTTATGGCTATGTCCTCTAAATTCAAAAGGGTAATGCCCTACTTGGAGAATGTACCCCAGTTCACAGGGATAATGATTCACCCGGGTAATACAGCTAAGGATACATTAGGTTGTATCTTAGTTGGAGAAAATAAAGAGAAAGGAAAGCTCCTCAATTCTCGGAAAACTTCTGATAAGCTGAACGAGATGATTAAGGGGGCTTTAGATAGAAAAGAACAAGTTTGGATAGAAGTTGACCTATGAAAGTTAATGAATACATAGATCTTGAGTTACCTAGTAACTTAACCCTTGATACAAAATGGGTTCAAGGTAAGAAGAAATATTGGGAGTTGTTTATGAACCCAGGGTTTGAATCAATCCCTAAAGAGTTACGTTGCGAGAACTTCGAGGATATGTGTAATTCATTAATCGCGAAGTTGGTAGTTTACGACGCTTTCCAGATGGCAGCTATGGGTTCATTCATAGCTTTCATTGGCGGGGGAAACAATTCCAAAGATCAAACTACAGAGGTAGACCCTGAATCTGCACCTGACGGGGGAAATATCAAGAGTATTACAACTGGCCCTACTAAGGTTGAGTTTTATTCTACCTCTACTGCATTAAAAGATTTATTGTCTTCACAGGGTGATAATGGTTCAGTGATGGACGTACTTTTTGCAGGTATCTGTTCTCTTGCAAGTCGCATAGGAATTAAGGTACCATACTGTGACGATAACAGAAGCTTGTACAACAAACGATTCAGAGTATCTGGACCTAGAGTCCAGAAATTTACTGGGAATAGGAGGAGGTTCCATGGCTTACGTAGGTATTAATAATTGGAATAGATATAAGTCAATCATCAACCGTTTCAGACATGATGCTTTTAGGAACGTGTTGACTTGGCATCACTACTTGTTTTCAATGAACCAGTTCGGGGAGAATACAGATGATAACTCTAAGTGGGAGGTTAGAACCATCAAAGTGTTAGTGATGTATGATACCATAAAGAATTGGCCATTGAATACAGAAACCACTACCGGTACTTTTGACGAGGAACACGTAGTGGTTTATATAAACCTTAAGTATTTGAAAGATTTAGGGTTTACACGTGGTGGTAGTGAAGAGGATTTATCTATGGACATGGATTCTGTAAGGGATTTCTTCTACCTTGATGGTATTAAATATAGGCCATCTGGAGATAAACCAGTTGCACAAGCTGGGGATAACCCCTTACTTTACCGGTTGATTTTGAAGAGATCTGAAAAAGAAAACACAGAAATTTGATGGCAAGGTTAGATCCTAACTACAGGAAAATATCAAATAGGAGCTTAGGTTTTGGAAATCTAGAAATTAGGGTATTGGGGGATCTCAATACCCTTGATAGTTTTATGAACATGGGTCCTGAGATAGAACAAGTGGTTAGAGAGGCTCAATCTTCTTTTGCTGATAGGTATTATACAAGGTTAAGACATTACATAAGAACAGGGGGAGCTGAGATTGGTATAGTGGAGAACTCCTCTCTCTATGCAGCTAAGAAGAGAACTTATATTAGGGATGACAAGGCCGATCATGCTGGTTATATGATGGGTAACTTTTATAGGTCTGTTCAGAAGTTCAGAGATTCTGGTAAATATGGGTTAGTGTCAGTGGGTATTCGGAAGAACACTCCCCGTGATATAATACCTCCCCAAAGTATGATATCTGAGATATATGCCAATCAGGTTACAGTGGATGAATATGTAAGATTTTTGGAGGGTGGAACTGGTAGGTCGCCAGCTAGACCATTTTTTAGTAGAACGTACGAGAAACTCGGTGGTAATGTAGGACTTGCTAACTTTATAAGTAGGTCAATATCTCAGAGAACTCGAGTATTTAAAAAATAAGCATCCCAATGAACGAAACTAGTTTATCAATTACTCAAACATTAATAGAGAGAACTTTAGTTGAGAATTTAAGGCTAGAAGCTGTCCACTATGGATACATGCCGGATATCACTAAATTCTCCAGAACCCCTTCTGGGTATGAAGCCTACAAAGAAGCTCAAAGAAAGGTAGCTGATGAGAAAGGGTTCTGTATTGATGTGTTGAATAACCTGGCTCCAGTTGAGATGGGTGAGAAGAAGTTCGCTCGTATGGTAGTTAGAACAGTACAATGTATACCTGGCGAGTTTGGACAATGGGGAAGAACACAGTACACATTGGGTACAGATGGTAAATTCACGAGGTATGAGTTACCACCTCAGCCAGTAAACTATATCATGCAGATTCACCTTGTTTACAACAACATAAATCAAGGACGAGTTTTAAATGCCATATTGGCTAAGGCAATTCCAAGAAGAGGGTATCACAAAATAACTAAGATGGTATATGATGGTATAGAATTACCTGATGAGTTACCTACTTTCTTTTGTGAGTTATTGACCTCTAACCTATACCCGAATGCAGAGAATAATACACAAGAAGATGTATACAGATATAATATCCCAGATGCATGGGATGTAGTTGTAGTAAGGGCTCAGGAAGAGGGGATATCACCATTACTTGAGGTTAACCTTTTCATGGACCTTATACAAGTGAACGAAACACAATTATATTTCCAAGTGAAATAGTGACAATACTTTAATTTAATCTATAAAACCTAAAAAAGTTTAACGATGAACACTCCAGTAGTTAATGTAAACGTACAGGACTTTACCCAACAGGCATCGGTACCTGCCACAGGGATAGTTTGTGTAAGTGGAGTTACGAGAAGGGGACCTATAAATGATCCTTCAATCCTTATTTCCACAATGAATCAATTTGAGGCTCTCTATGGTGGTGCCGCTCCGAAGAGCATGTTTGGATCTGATGCCAAGGGTTTGGATAAGTTCCATATCTACGTTCAACGGATGTTAGCCTATGGAGCAAGATTGAGAATAAACCGCGTGACTCATAGAGCGGGAGAAAGTGAAACGGCTTCTGAAGTAGAACCTAAGAAGGCAACCGCCATTTCAGTTAAAGCCAACATCACAACAGATTCAGGTTCTAAGTCAGCTGAGATTTTTGTGGTAGAACCCAAATATCCTGGTGCTGATTACAATGGTATCAAGGTAGAAGTGAAAGTCGCTACAAATGGTAATCCCAATGCCTTTGATATCAAGTTGACTTGGCCTTCAAATCCTGATGGAAGTGAGTCATACTCAGCAGTACCTATGCCTGACCAGAACATTGAATGGGAGAAACAAACATTCTTGAATAACCTTAACAAGTTATCATCAACCTTCAACTTCAGAAAAGCCTCAACTGCCCCTGCTTTAACGGGAGCTACGAAAGTAGAGATCGTACCTGCAACAACAGTATTTGCTGGTGGTTCTGACGGTTCTCCTGTAACTGACTCTGACTTTATTGGAGATGGCACAGATAATGGGTTCCACGCTTTCGACACAGTATCAGATTCAATGATTGTCGCTGTTCCTGGTGCAAGGATTGATGCCATCCATACAGCTGGTGTTGCCTATGCAACATTGAGACAGGATATGGTTTACTATGGTTCTGTTTTGGCAGTTCCAGGAAAAGCTGAAGAAGCTGCATCTTCAAAAGATGAAGCTGTTGGAGATTCTGAGTTTGCTCAAATCTCAACTGGGGGTATTCGTCATTATGACACGGCTTCTGACATGGAGATTGAGCTGGATGAGATTGCAGATACCATTGGTTTAACGGTATGGACCCATAACAACCGAGGAGCTTGGTTCGATCCTGCATCAAAACAGAGTGCTACAGTTCTCAACGCATTAGGAGTAGTCCAGAATTTCGGTACTCCAGCCAGACTTTCTGAGTTGAACATCTTGGCTAACCATGGTATCAATGCGATGGTTTACCGTGATGGTTCAATTGAGTGGACTTCTTCATACACTTCTCAGAAGACGAATTCAGCTCTCTCATTTGTATCATCCATGTTCTTGGTATTCTACATCAAGAATACGATGATTCCGGTATACCGTTCTTATTTGAAAGAACCTTGTGATACCGTAACATTCAAGGCTATGTGGAACCAGATTAGACCATTCTTGGATAACCTGGCAAGAACATCCACTAGAGCTATTTGGAAGTACGAGTACATGGGTGACCAGGATGCAAGTTCTCTTGACACCTTAACTGTGAACCAGAAGAACGACGTTCAAATGGGTAAATATAAAGCTTACCTGAAACTTTGGTTGATTGTACCGATGATTGAGGTAACATTAAACATCATGCTCGTACAGGGTGATGGTGAAGTAGGAATCGAAATAGCATAAAAAGATATGGCAAATTTTAGTAACCCCAGAAAGAAATTCCAATGGAGAATTTCTTTTGCTTCCTTAAAAGGAAATGAATTTGAGTTCCAGAGAGTAACTCTTCCAGATATTGAACTCGACATAGTGGAGCATGGGGAGATAAACTCTCCGGTGAAAACACCTGGTATGGTACATTTCTCCAACCTGGTATGCGAGAAGTTGAAACCCAACAACGCGAATGATAACGCTCTCCGAGTATGGATACATTCTATTCAGAATGCTATGCTTGGGGTTGGGTTACCAATCGATGTTGCAAAAGACTCGGCTACCATTGAATTGGTAGATGAGTTGGGTATCACTACTGAGAAACACATAGTCGATGGTATCTGGCCATGCAAGATTAACGGGTTGGAGCTTGACCGTATGAGTTCTGACAACGTAATCGAAACTATTGAGTTCGCAGTAGATTATTACTCTTCTCCCTCCGGTACAGGTGGTATAGTTTAAAGTATCCCAGGCTTAGGCCTGGGTTTACTTGTTCTTATACTATTACCCAATATAAACTAAAGAGATATGGAAAACACATTAGAATTTTTATTACCGAGTGGGTTACCTTGTATCATAAGAATGCAGAATGGAGAGGATGAAGAGTTACTCTCAAGCATTCGTTTGAACAAGGCTGGTAACCACATAAACGCTTTTCTCTGTAATATAGTGGTAGACCTTTTCGGTAAGGGTAAACCCAAATTACAGGACATTATAGATATGAGGTTGTCAGATAAGTATTATCTGTTGATACAATCTCGAGTATTCTCATTGGGGGCTGAGATGGAATTCGAATACCAATGGGATAAGAAAACAGAACCAGTACATTACACTGAAGATTTGAACAATTACCTGTTTGATTACTCAAAGCCTTTCCCGGCTACACCTGAGGATGAAGGTTACAATGAGTATCATATAAAACCTTTCCCCGCCACTGGTGAAGTACACGATTATAACTTCATCTATTTCCAGATGGAAGGAAAGAACTTCAGACTTCGGATGCCAGATGGTAGGTTGGAACATTACCTGATGGAATTGGGGGATGACATCAACTCAAACTCCCTTTTGAAAGGTAGAGAATTGGCTCAAGAGTTTAACGGGAGTTATGTACCTGTAACCTCGTTCAAACAATTCACACCTAGGGATATGGCTTTCTTGAGAAAGGTTATGGCAGATTTTGATGATGGGAATTCAACTATATCAACAAAAATTGTAAATCCATATAACCCGGATGAAGAGCTGGATATACCTTTAATCCAGTTGGAGGATTTTTTATCTCCACGGTTGACATAGAGAATGATTTTCTATTCCTATCCGTCAACCATGTTAACGTGGGAAGTTTTGAAGACTTTTTAAGGATGCCATCAAAAAGGAGGGTTAGCCTTTTAAAGAAACTAAACAAAGCTATAGATGAGATGGAAGCTAAAAATAAAGAGCTTCAAGATAAATTGAAAAAGAAATAGATTATGGCTGCGAACACCCTTTTAGGAGTAGGATTAGCGGTTATGTTGCGGGACCAATTCTCAGGCCCCGCAACTCGTATTAACCAACAGTCCCAATATCTTAAACAGAACTTGGCTGCTTTGGCTTCAGCACAATCACAATTCTACAGGAATCTAGGATTTACTTCTGTTGCCATGGCTTCAGCCTGGTATGGTTTGAGTAGAGTTATAGAAGCTGGAGCAAGATACAAATATACCCTTATTTCTGTACAAGCGGTAACAGAATCTACCAATGCAGAGCTTGCTCGAATGGATAAGCTAGCAATGGAGTTAGGACAGAATACGATTTTCCATTCTGACCAAGTTGCAGATGCTATGAAATATATGGGTATGGCTGGTATGAAGTATGCTGAGATTATGGGCGCTATTCCAGCTGCTGTAAATTTGGCAGGTGCCACTGACTCAACTCTACAAGGTAAGCTTGGTACTGCTGATATCATGACCAATATTATGAAGACTTTCCAGCTTGGGGTAGAACATGCTGCCTCTGTTGGAGATATTCTTACTGTTGCTACTGTTAAGGCTAATACGAACCTAGTAGATTTGGCTCAAGGTATAAAATACGCTGGTTCTACTGCCAACTCGTTAAATATACCCTTGCAAGAATTAACTGCTGGGTTGATGTTGTTATCTAATGCCGGTATACAGGGTTCTATGGCTGGTGTTGCTATGGAGAATGCCATGAGGTATTTTGCTAGGGCTTTAGGACCACAGGCAACAGGTAGGCAAGTAAAAGCGTTACAACAACTAGGGTTATCCACTGAAGACTTCATAGACAAACAGGGTAGGATGCTTTCATTACCAGTTGTGTTTGAGAAACTTCAGGCAGCTATGAAGAGAGTAGGTACTGGTACTATTGCAGGACAAAACATCTTGGATAACCTTTTTGGAGTTCGTGGTAAACGGGCTGCTACATTGTTAGTACGTGATGGAGACCAATTAAAAGGTTTCATAAATGATTTGAACAATTCTGCTGGTAAATCACAGGAAATCATGGACATGAGAATGGAGTCACTATATGGACATATACTTCAGTTCATCACTGTGGTGAAACACCTGGGAATTGTATTCACAGATGCTATAACCCCAACCTTGAAATTCTTATTAAAAGGTATTAATGGAGTATTGAGAGGTTTAGTATCTTTAGCTCAAAACGGGCTTGTGAAATCATTTATAATACCCATGACTACTGTACTATTTTTATCCAGATTGTGGAAGATGGCTATCAGGTTAGCTGGTATGGGTATGGATATCTTGAAGATAAAATCAAACTTAGCTACTGGTGAAGCAATATCTGGTACTACCAAAGCTACAGGAGTTATGTCAGCCCTTACGAAAGCTATATTTGGGGCTACTGCTGCTCAACAAGGACTTACTGCTGCAGTAATGGGTACAACAAGGGCTTATCAAGCTCAAGGAGCTGCAGGAGCTATGGCAATGGGAGGAGTTGGTATGGGACCAATGGTTTATACCAATGCAAAGGGAAAGAAGACAATGCCAGAGGGTTGGGCTGGATACGTGAAAGCAACAAAGGGAAAGAACCCATGGACAGCCCCACAAAAGATGAATGGGCAATGGGTTATCTATAACCCACAACAAGGTAATAAGGTATTTGAAACTCGAGAAGCAGCAAGACAATTCAGAAGACAATACACACCAGAGAATTATAGACCAGCTACCGCAGATGAGATAAAGAAAGGTTGGGGAGTATCATGGTTTGGTACTGCACCTGGTACAACCAAAGCTGAGAAAGCAGCTCAAGCAGCAAAGAATGTTGGTAAGGTGGGATTCTGGTCTAAGTTATTAGGTTGGATGCCATGGTTAGGTAGAATAGGTGGTTGGTTCAGTAAGGCTTTACCTTGGATTACAAGGATTGGTGGTTTACTTGGCAGAGTAGTTGGATTCCTTACTGGTCCTTGGGGGTTGGCTATAACTATGTTAGTTTCTATTGGAACTTCTCTTTGGTCTTGGCTATCTGGGAACAATGATGAAGAGAAGAAACAAACAGATATACTTAGAAATATGGCCCAAAAGGATGCAGAAGGCCTAATAGACAATGGAAACCCAATCCGGGTATTTGACCAATGGGTAAACACTCATCAAGGAGAGTTAAGGTCATTCCAAGCAGAAGCCATGAAATCAGCCTTAGACCCTGGGATTATAAAGAATTTGTATGGGGTAAACGCTGCTGCAAGTAAGTTTGGTTCAGATGTTACACCAGCTGAAGTCACTTCAAACAGGACTAACATAGACCCTATCATCCACTTGAATTTCACGATAGGGGATGAAACATTCCAAAGGGTTTACAGGGCAAGTATGCAAAAAATGGTAGTAGACACTATTAACGAACAACTGGGAGATTAAGATATGGCAAGGTTAAAATTTGAATTTGTACCTACAGCGAAGAAAACAATAGACGTTGCTAGGTCATACGCTTTAAAGAATGTCCCAGTACCTGGTGGTTTTGCTGGGAGAGCGTTGGGACATTTGGGATTATCCTACGGTACCCAGACTCTTGTTGGAGATTTGGGTACTACCACTGGACCCACAGGTTTAGGTTACGGGTATGTTAAGAGAGGATTCCCTTACGTGAAATCTGAGTTGAGACCACAAGCAGGTGGGATACCATCAACCAATGCAACTATAATCAGAAACCGAGACCAGGCTATAAATAAGAAAACTCCATTAGAGATTGGTCCAACTACAAATAAGAGTAAAGTAATTGCATTAATCAATAACGGAGATTTTGAGCAAGCCCATAATGGGTATAACCAAACTGGAATGACGTTTTATATAGATGCAGCTTCAACCATTAAAAATGCACTAGAAGAGCAAAATCAACAAACACCGGTTACTGGTAGGAAATTATACATCCTTGCATTCTATGACCTTGAAAAGGGAGATTCTTTTGACAAGATAGAGTTACCATTCATTCCCAGTGATATGGATTTTAAACCAGAATCAACCTGGGTTAACATCAGTGCTTTCGGGAGAAACTCACCACCGTTACAATATTTGGGTGGGAAAGACACTGTATCTTTCGACATTGATTGGTACTCTACGAAAGGAGATTACACGGGAGTATTCGCTTTATGCAAGAAGATTGAATCTTACTCGAAATCTGATGGGTACAAGAGACAACCACCGGTGATAAACCTTATTGGAGTTTTAGGAGTGGAGGATGTGGACTACACTATCATATCAGCACCATACGTGATTAAACAATTCACGGGAGTAGCGGGAGAGAGTAAGATAGTTCCTTTACATATCATTCAAACCATAACCTTGCAAAGGGTATCTAAGTTTAATCCCACTTGGGGAGATATCCAATACAAGGTCATTAATACCACGCAGAGATGAACATAAACACTAACCTATACGATTTAGGTAGGTTATATAGGAATGAAGATACCAATCAACCAGATGCCCTTTTATCCTACGTACCTATCTTTACGATGAGTAATCCAATATACCATACTGTTATTTCTGGAGAAACTCTAATGGACATATCTTTGAAATATTATGGTAACCATAACTTATGGTTTATCATAGCCGCATACAACCAAGACAAATTCACAGATCCCCTAGAATTACCAGTTGGTAAAGAGTTTATTTTCCCCAATAGGGATAACCTTGAAACAATGAACTATGGGAACTAGGATACCTACAGTACGTTTAACCACTCCAACAGGGCTAGAGATATGTCCTGATGGGTCAAACATACGGTTAACGATGTTTGATTGTAAGTGGAAAGATGACGGTAAGGATGACATAGAATTAGGTTTTGAATCCAGGAATGTAGCTTTATTACATTCCTGTGGTTTTGTTTATGAGGGTTTAGTGTATATGTCATTCGGGTATACAGATGGTAATATGTCTGATACAATCCCTTACATTATCAGAGATGTTACAAGAAAATATACTGAGAAGGGGTTATCTACAAATATAACATTATCATCATTATCCTCTCCATTGGATATAATGTCACCAGATAGTGATGCTATAATGGATGAGAATGAAACAGATGAGTATGGCCCTCAGGAAGATAACCAAACCACAACTATCATGCAGTCTCCACTTGAATACATCATGGGAGTATGTGGAGAAAACCTTGAACTTGTTATCACTCATAAGGGTAAAGTTGGGTTTAAGAGTAACAAGGTGAAGAAAGGGAATGGTTATATACCACCTCAATTTGTATGGGATTCCTATAACGTTATAGTGAGGTTTTTAGGTGGTGGTTCGAAGGCTCCTTATGCACCTGGGATGGACCCAGATGAGCAGGTATATCTTGGACCATATAGAGATAACTCTATCCTTGAAAGGCCAGAAGAAGATAAGAAAGTAACTGCCAAAGATTTGGGGGATTTACCTGACTCAGTGAAAGAGTTCTTGTTAACACCAAGAATTATAAACACCACAGCTAATAAAATAATGGCTGTAATAAACCAAATATTATCCTTCATGCCAGAAGGACCTTGGTATGTTACGAGAAGAGGTAACCTTTTCTTGATTCATGGTAGGGGTATAACTGGTAATCACCAAAGACAGTTCAACTTCTATTCAGATGATAACACTATCCTTAACTGTACTATCAAATACAATGCAGATGATTTGGATAAGGATAAGGCTGAATCAAGTGGACAGGACCCAACCCTCCGTACAGTGAGTAAGGTTGTACAATACAATACAGCTCTGAAAACTATGGAGGATATATACAACAGGGTTTTGAACAATAATCCAAAAGCGTTTAACACTCCATCATCACTATACATAGAGGCTAAACCTTATTACGAGTATGATAGTAAATACACTGAGGGACCATACGTGGGACAAGGAGTAGTAGAAGCTAATAGGCAAGGACTCATGCTTAATCAGAATACGGTTTACACGTTAGATGGTATGAAAATAAGCCTAGAAGATTATGATGCCTTCAGGGCAGCTTATGCTACAGCACAATCTCTACAGAAAGATGTGGGTATTGAGAAGGTATATCTTTACGAGTATGAAGCTGAAGAAGACAAAGATGGTAATCCAGTGTATAGGTCTGGGTTTGCAAAAATCATAGACCAACTTGGTTCAGGTACATCTCATGGTAATGCAGGAGCAAACGCCAAGTTACCACAGTATGAGCCTATCACTAAAGTGAAACACAACACGTTTTACACGATAGATGCTATAAACAAGAAAACCAAGAAACCCAATGAGTTCTCGGGTCATTTGTTTTATATACAACCACAAATCTCGAGTGACGCAGTTTGGAATGTAGCCAATAAATTGATGGCAGCATCTATGAATGGAGTAACTGCTACTGTTACCATAGAGGGAGACCCAACTATCATGGATGGTATGGTAGTAAAACTAACAGGTTTGGGGGCTGATACCGGGAATTACTACGTTAAATCTGTGAGGCATTCAATCTCTGGTTCTGGTGGGTATAAAACTACTATGGAGATGTGTAGGCAGGTAGGTGATACCTCTACTGTCATGTTAAACGAGGTAAGGGAGTTCACAAACTATGACCCAGAGGATATAAGAAGAAGGTTCATTGATTCAGTTATATTTGGAGTAAACACCAGGTTTATCTGGAATGGTCCTTCTAATCCTCAAGCTTGGCCTACAGATATGGGACAAGAGGGAGTGGACAAATACAATGTACCAACAGATGGTAGTATAGCTGTTGGAGAATCTGGAGTTAATTACGTTAAACCAAATGACCCTAAATTCCAACAGGCTTATATAGATGCTGCGAGAGCTAGGGGAATTGATCAAAGCCAATTAAAGTAATGGGACGATTAAGAGATATTATAGAAGAGGGACTCGAGAGGAGAGGTAAATTTTATGGTACCTATTCTGGAGTAGTGTTTAGGAATGATGACCCAACAGGTAGGGGTCGTATTTCTGTATCAGTACCGTCAGTGTGTAAAGGTATATTACCAGTACAAGCTGTACCCAAAGGTCAATGGATGGGAGCAACCTATGGTTCATTTATTATACCTAACGTTGGTGACAACGTTTTAATAGAGTTTGTGAATGGGGATTACCACTTGCCAATATGGAGTTTTGGACCTTATATCCCTTCGAAGGGTTCTCAAGGAGAGGATGTCATAAACTTTAAAAAGGGAGTTTATAGGTTTAGAACTCCAAAGGGATATCAATTATTAATTTCTGAGCAGCCTGAATCAAATACTAGTAAAGAAAATAGTTATATAGAAATAACTACTCCAAAAGGAAATTCATTTAAACTAGATGAACTTAACTCAAACCTAGAATTTCTATTCCAAGATGAAGACATGAAGACCAGAAGTTCTATAAACATAGATTTGGGAGTACCATCCCTAACTGTGGAAGTAGAAGAAGATGGTACTGTTTCAAGGGTTGAGATGAATGGCCAAGGCCAAATCAAATTAATAGGTAACGGTGGTGATTCAGTTGAGTTAGATGGAAAAGGTAAAACCATTATAAATGGTGGGGGTGAGAATGCAGTAGCTATTGGGGCTTTAACTGATAGGTTGAACAAATTACAAAAAGAATTAATGTCCTTGATAAACGATTATAAAGTTCACACTCATCCAACTGCGGGAACTGGTTCTCCATCAGCACCAACAGTACCTTACTCGGGTACAATCTCAGAATTTAATTCCCATGAATACGATGATAAGACGTTAACACATCCAGCACATCAATAATATGGCAACAAGAAATATTACTGGGTTATGTTTCCCAATCACTTTTGAACAAAACAGCTCAGGAGAGGTAAGACCCCAACTAAGGGGAACAAGTAAAGTGTTAAGGAGTTCAATAAATAACATACTCCTTTTCCCTTTGAATAAAAGACCATACAACCCACAATTTGGTACTGGTTTATACCAAACTATCAAAGAGCCTGATGATTTAGTGTTAGAGGCTCTAATAAAGAAAACAGTGATAGACAAGGTAGTTCAGTTAGAGACCAGGTGTGAGGTTGACGTGGTAGAATACAAGAGAAAACAAGATGGTTCTATAGCTATCAACATCAACTTTATAACACCATTAAATAACAATACATTATGAAATTAGAGAATCCATGGGTAGGGTATCTCGACAGGGGATACAGAGCCATTAAAACAACCCTAGTTAATAGGGTGAAGACACTACTGCCAGAGATGACAGATTATAGTCAGAGCAATATCTTTATGATCATTCTTGATTACATGGCTGCTCTGACTGAGTTGTTGAATTATTATGTAGATACTTCTGCAAGGGAGTTATATGTTTACACAGCCAAACACATCTCTTCCATGATTCAGTTATCAAGGTTGATTGATTACAGGATTAAAGCCCGTATCCCATCGACTGCAAGGGTAACAGTACAACTCATGGATTCAGAAGGGAACCCAGCAGAAGCCCAACAAGATATTATATTCAAGGGAGAGAATATTCTATTGGGTTCTAATGGAGTACCTTTCAGGCAGATGGGTGACGTAGTAATGAGAAAGGGTTCTAACTTGATAGTTTTAGACCTTGAACAATCAGTGAAGAGTGCCACTACTCCAGATGGATACACTGATCTTGGCCTTGTACCAGAAGGTAAGAATCCAGTATTACCATTACCCACAAACTATGCAGATGGTTCAGGTACAATATACATTGACAGTGAACAATGGGATTTGGTTGAGACACTTGGGTTCTCAAGTCCTTATGACCAAGTATTTGTGGTTGAGTATGTTAATGAGGGATTATTCGTAGCTAAGTTTGGGGATGGTATCAGGGGAGCTATACCGAGAGCAGGAGCTGAAGCTAAGTTATCCTACAACATAACTCAAGGAGTTAACGGTAACCTAGACTCAGGTACTATTACAGCTTTCCAGGGTAACCCAACTATTGAACCTTCAAACGCATTAGAGGGTTATACATTATTAATAACCAACCCAAATGCTGCAACTGGTGGTTCAGATAGAGAGAACATAGAGGATATGAGGGAGCATCTTGGCTGTTCTCTCAGAACTTTAGATAGAGCGGTAACTTTCAAGGATTTCATTGATATAGCCAAACTTTGTCCAGGTGTTGATAAAGTAGGAGCTGATTTCTCATGCGAGACAGGTATCTCTTACTATATCACTCCTGACAATGGTGGAGAAGCCAACGAGTTACTGTTAAAGAAACTAGAGGATTATGTTGACATGAGAAAGGTATTGGGAGTACCTGTTCAGGCTTTCCCTGCTGGAGAAACTCAAATCTATATAGGTTTGACTGTCTGGGGTAAGTATGGGAAGAGAGCCCAAGATATCCAGCTTTTGGTTGAGACAGCCCTTGTAAACGAGTACAGCTACAACAACTCAGATATCAACAGACCCATATACACTTCAGATATCATTGCGTTGGTAGATAACCTGGATGCTGTTGACCATCTTACGTTGGATGAACTTTACTTATTACCTTACGGGAGAAAGGCAATCACAACAGAAAATCCCAACGCAGCTCAAATCACATTCCCTGGATACATTGACTTTAAGAAAGAAGTAGTGGGGGGTGAGAGTAGGTATGTACCCACGGAGAATGCTTATTGGGCTTTGATTATCTCAAGAATCTCTGGTTCTACCATGACGATAATCATAACTAAGAATGGAGCCCAAGTGAAAACATTCGAGGGAGTATCTACTACACCTGGTTCAGATGGGTATACTACACTCGAGTATGATGTATTCATATTCAAGTTACAACTCAACAACCCAGGTATACAGGAGGGTGATTCTTGGGAGTTCCAAACCTACAAGAACAACGTAGATATTCCAGTATCTGACAACTCAGTTCCTGTTTTAAAAGTGGAGAACATTCAATTAACTATTCACGAGTACGCAAATGAAACTATCTAGGGATAATATTCTCCATAAACTTAACTGGTTTATGGAGAGCCTACCAAGTGGGTTCAAACAAAACGACCAAAATGACCCTAACTTCCCACCTCAATTATCTGAAGAGGTAAAGGAGAAAATGGGAGATGCGGGACCATTAGAGAGGTTTACAGAAGCCTTCATGAATGATTGGGATGAGAAGTTAATTCCCAAGATTGAGGGGTTAAAGTATCTTAATGACCCGCAGAATATAGATAAAATCCCAGAAGTAGACCATCTGGGATTACTTCGTTACATAGCTTGGCTATGGGGAGACGTGAGATATGAGACCTTCCAAACTTATGAGCAATACAAGGACTACCTTGCTTATGCAGTACACATACATAGGAACAGGGGAACCATTAATGGGTTGAACATGTTCTTGGGGTTGTTTGGGTTAAGGGTTAAACATGGTAAAGAAGGACACCAATCATTTAGGAAAGCTACCACAAGGTATGATATCGGGTACCACTATGATTCTACAGAAGAGACTGGGTATGTGGATGGGGTAAGGTATGATTATAACTCTGAGTATAGGAATGGTTGTACCGATTGTGCTATAGAAGCAATAGATATTACGGTAGTACCAGGAAATGACTATACAGGATATAGCGAAGAGTTCAGGGAGAATCTAGCGAGTGTCATTGAAGATTATCTCACGCCCGTAAATGTGAAGCTAGATATCACGTTTACACTGCCTAGAGGATTAGTGACCAGGTTACTCCGTTACATCAAAACAAGAGAAACAAATTACATCACTGTACTACACCAATTCACAGACACAAGAAATCAATAATATGGCAGCAAAGACATTTACAGATCATAGGGCCCTAGTTCTATCTTATGAATTAAGGGAAGCGATGCTTGGGATAATAAACCCAGGCATCTATTGTGGTTTTGATACATTGGCTAAAACCTCAACTGGGTTTACAGTATCTCATGATAAAACGGGGATTTTGAAAACCCTAGAGAACTGGGAAGTATCAGCACCCACTGGAGTGTATATGAACAAGTATGGTACTTTGGTACATGAGGAACAACCCATTAACGTGAATGTTCCAGGTGAGACTAAAGAGGGGTTATATATCTTGGTAGCTTACTATCAAAGACCATACGTGGGAACAACACTACCAGTAAGGTTTGAGATAACATACACGTTGAGAGCAGCTGAGAATTCATCTGACCTCTCTAGATTAAATCAATACGACACACCTCTAATGACAATCCGTATCTCTGGAACAGGAGCTGCAAGAACCTACCAAATGGGGGCAGTTCCTGGTTCCGCAGATATGAAGTCCTCAAGTAAATTATCATTAGATGATGTGACGTCAGCTGGAGTAAGAGGGGGACTTGGTAAATTCGCTGAACTTGGTAGTATCCTCAAATTCTTGGATAACTGGTTAAAAGAGAAAGACAGAGTAGACCTTAACATGTTGGCCAAGCTGGGTATACCTAATTACACGGGTGCAGAAGAATCAGCCAACCCAGGTGGGTTACCTAAAACCTACAACTTCATTAATGCAGTGTACACGATGTGGTATAACCTGTACATCATTGATGACCAGTTAAAGAAGTTGTGGGATAAACTTGGGTTCCCGGAAAAACAACCTGAGGGGGAAACAGTTCTGAATACCCTGAAAACGGTATGGGAGAACTTCGTAGCTTTGAAGAAGTACCTGAACGATGAAGATACTAAGATTTGGAATAGGGTAGGTTACCCAGATAAAGATCCAAGTAATATTAACTGGATATCCATATCTAAAACCATTTGGCAAAATCTTTTGAGCCTAGACACAGAGTTAAAAAGGTATGCTGGACAAACAGACACTGATCTAGGAGATATACATGACTACATAGATGGACCACTTGCTCAGGATTTAAGTATAATCTATGCAACTATGGGGTATAAGCTAAATGGTAGTCAAACTGAGCCACCCATGACCTCTGTATCAAAGAAGAAGTCTATCTGGTCAAACCTAGTAGCCCTTCAGAATGAACTTCAAACCAAGTATGATGATTTGAACCAGAGTAATGACTTTAAGATTTACATGCCCACACTCAACTTGAGTAACTCTAGCACTTCTCCCACAGAATTACCTGCAGCTGAAGTATATAAAGCTATGATAGTGGATATGAAGTATATGACAAGAAATGGAGTAACAGGTAATTTTGGGTTTGTCAAACTCCCTTCAGATAGTAGATCTGATCATAACCAAGTATTGTTCTTGTGCTTCGGTGAGAACTGGGCTAACCAAGGGTTGAATGGTAAGGGTATAGTAGTAACAGGACTGAGAGCGGGTAATGAGACTATCACAGCGGAGTTATATACCGGTGGTTGGGTATTGGTATCAAAGAAAGCTGGAGAATCATTCTGGAGAATTCATGCAAGGGAGAAGGGAAGACTTCCATCTGCTAACGTTACACCAGGGTTGATGGTTGGAACTGAAATAATAAATGGTAACAATATCCATAGCTATAGTAATAACACCCAATGGATTATTATCAGCAATACAGTGGGTATAAGTTACTTGGATTACCAGCCATTATATGATGCGGCAAGGAATAATTTTGGATGGACAGGTAATATATCTAATGGTAGTCAAAGATATGGTAACCATAGGAGCTGTTTGTTGCTTGACCCCCCTACAGAAGATATGATGGGGTATGAAAAGGTAATCAAATTGATGGGTAATGTATCAAACTCATTATGGGCGAGAGAACAGAATCTAGAAGGCTGGACAAGGATATTATTCCATATAGCTTTACCTAATTCTATAATTGACCCATCATTTGATTTGAGTAGCGTTAACAATGGTCCACACAGACCATACTTAAAATACGTGGGTGACTGGATTAGAGTTAAAGCTATGAATTGGAAAGGGGTTATGAAATGGGTATTAGTAGATAATGGTTTTGCAAGCCCAATCCAATTACTTTTTAGCTCACTGGGTATGAACACTGGTAAAGGAGGGTTTGGCCTAGATACTTTTAATATCCTAACAGAACAATCTGGAGGAACTGTTGGTAGGTTACAATACATGGTAGCTAATACATACCCCGCTTACAAAGATGCCTGGGGTAATGGTATGGGACTCTTCGTAAAAGATGATGTTCTCCACATGCAGCTATCAGTACAATGTTGGGGTGGTCCATCATCATCAGGTTTATACTGGATGAACCCATGTATACCACCTATAGCTGGAGACAAGTATTTGCAATTTAATGATTCAAGGGGAGGATCAGGGTTGCAATGGTATATCCATGGTAGATTTAATGAGTCAAGATATGGGTACAGGAATGAGGTAGTAATTAATGATATAGATAATGGGGTATTTAATTGGGAAGGAACTATGCCATTAATGATGGGAGCTGGGTGTTATTCATGGACAATTTACCAAGATGCTCCAAAGAATTATTAACGTGTTTTCTCTTATTATATTTGGTAATTAATGGTGAGAAGAAAGGGAGAGGAATTAACCTCTCCCTTTTATTTTGTAGTTACTTGGTCCTTGAATTTGTTCCTACATCGTTTGGTCCCTCTTTGTATCTCTTCTCGGAGTTTATCAAAGTAAATGTAGGTGGATTCTTCTTGTGGGAGATTTAAGAATGCTGCCCATTTAGCATCTTGGGATTCTTTGTCATGTGATAGAACCATTGGGGGAGGGTTGAGTTGTAAATTAAATAAGAAGTAAGCATCCTCACTTAATGTTTGTTTCATGAAGTCCTTGATTTTAGAGAGGAGCTCTTCATCAACTTCTGGTTCTATCTCATCTATAACATCCATGTTATATCTCTGATACTCTTCATCATCTAATCGAACCATCTCAATATTCTTTTCAGAATGTTGGGTGTATGCTCCTCTGAGAATCCTGCATCTGAATTGTTGCAATGCCTTGATGATATGTGACTTGAGCGATTTATCCGACATCTCACCATAATACTTATTATAAACATAAATAAACTTATCATCAAACCAGCTCCGGATAATATCTGTTGTAACTCCATAGTAGAGGGGGTTAATACCAAAAGTGAGTTTGTCCATAAGTTTACTGCAATCCTTGTAGATTTTGTTGAATAACTCTTCATCGTAGTCATCTTGCATTTCCTTTAGCCTGTGAATTTCCATATCTCTGATTTTATTATATAGTTTGGTAGTGCAAATATAAATATAAATATTTAATAAGTTGACAATCTAAGGCACAAAATATGCTATTAGATTATAAATTATGCCCTAAGTGCTTAATTAACAAGGGGAACTAATGGTTAATATAACAAACATAAAATATGTATGGCTAAGTTTGAGTTTGATACAGACTTTCAGTTCGAGATATTAAAATATACTTTGCAGCATCCAGAGGGATACAAGATAGTTAACTTGTACTCAGAGGAGTATTTTACTTTGATTGAGCACGCTATCTTGGCAAAGGTCATAAAAGATTACTTCAAGTCATTCAAGAAAGTTCCCGGGAAAGCAGTTTACATGGAGGAGTTGAGAAAGACTTTACAGGATACTTCTGTAACTTCTTCCCTATTGGAATCAGAGTTAAACAATGTAAGGGATTTAGCTAGAGATTTATTCAAGGGAGCAATCAAAGATCCCGAGTATATAGTAAATCAGACAGAGAAATTCGCCCAATACTTGGATTTGAAGGATACCATTGAGAATATGGACATCCTTGATTTTAACAAGTACCATAACTTCTCGGAGAAAGTAAGTAAAGCAATATCACCGAGAGTAATAGTAGAGGACCTAACAAGGTCCTTTCTTATTGGGGGTTTGTCTGATAGACAACTAATGAGAAGGGATGTACAAACTATATTCCCAACACCATTCAGGCAAATCAACAAGTTAACCAATGCAGGGGGGTATCCAAAGGGAGCCACCATAGTAATAGTGGATAGGCCAAAGAAAAAGAAAACGGCTTTCCTTGTTAATGTGATAGTAGGGTATCTTAAAATGGGAAAGAAGGTTTTGGTGGTTGACCTTGAGAATGGTGAAGAAGAATACATGGCTCGTCTGGAACAGTGCATGAGTAACAAAACCAAAATGGAGATTCTTTCTGGAGATTACGATAGAGATGTGAAGAAAACCTTTAGAAAATATAAAAGGTTAGGTGGAGAGGTTGTTGTTAGGCGTATGCCCGCGTTAATAACAAATGGTAACTCGGTAGATAAATTAATCTGTGAACTTGAGGAGAACTTTGGATTCTATCCCAATGTGTTAATCACTGATTACATGGGTAAGATGGGTTCCAACACGGGAAAAGAAGCTCTATCGGAACGTATATCAGAAGCATACACAGACATATCCAATGTTATGCTTAAGCATAATATAGAGATACACTGGTCAGCTAATCACGTGACTCGTACTGGAGCTAAACATGAGAGGTCAAGGTATGTTGGAGAAGATATAGCGGGTGCAATCGACGTGATAAGACACGTGAACGCGGCTTTTGGTTTAAATCGTACCCAAGAGGAGGAGGAATCTGGGCTACAAAGGCTAGAGATTATAGAACATCGTGATGGGGTACCTAGAGGGAGAGCTATATTTAATGTGGATATGGACAGGCAAAAGTTTAGAGAACTGAATAAAGAACAGGCAATGGAATTTAATAAACAATTCGAAAGTTATTTGATGGATGAAGAAACTGGAGAATCAGAAGGAAAAAACAATGCAGGAGATTTGTAAGAAATATGGTGAGGTTATTCCAGGTTATCCTAATTACAGGATAACTAGGGATGCTAAAGTATATTCTAACAGATCAGGTAACTGGGTTAGGGTAGCATTAGTAAAGAAGTTGAGTAATGTTACTTCAACTGGTGTAAAGATTTATAGACCCTATGTAAATGTATACAACAGGTTGAAATCTCTTTATAGGTTATTAGCAATAACTTATATACCTAAACCAGAAGGGAAAAATTATGTTTGTCATAAAGACAACAACCCAATGAATCTAAGTTTAGATAACTTATACTGGGGAACTCAAAAAGAGAACATACACCAGGCTATGGAAGATGGTATATTCCCCAAAAAGGGAGTAAAACACCCCAATAGTAAATTGACAAGAGAAGAAGTAAAGTTCATAAGGGAATCTGGGTTACAAAGAAAAGAGTTAGCCAAAAGATTCGGGGTGTCTAAAAGAACTATATATCGAGTATTAAGTTATACACATTATGGCGAGGTATAGTAAGAGAACAGTAAAATATTTATACGGTTGGTTTATACATAACCTTCATGCAGTACCTAAAGCTAGGGGTTGGGTTAACTCAACTTGCCCATTCTGCGGAGCAGTGGGGAAATTTGGAGTAAAACCATTAACGGGCAACACACATTGCTTTAGATGTGGGTATGATAAACCCCCAATACAAGCCATCATGGAGCTAACTAATTCTGAAACTGAGAAAAAAGCCTGGGAACAGGTTTTTTCTGGTGATTGGGACTTCCTTGATGTTAAGGTACCAGAGTCAGAGCTAAAGATAAATAATAAAGTCAAGGGCTTAGAACTCCCAGAGGGGTACCATAACATTATATTTGGTACCAACCACATAGCCAAGGTATGTAGACAGTATCTTAAGAACAGGGGGTTCTCCATTGCAGCTTTATCTCAAAAGGGATTTGGTTATTGTGATTCAGGACCATACAAGGGGTATGTAATAATCCCCTACATCATGCATGACCAGTTGGTATATTTTAATGCTAGGAAAGTGATGGGAGCTGGGACAACCAAATACAAGAACCCAGTAGCAAATGAGACAGGGTTAGGGAAAGCATACGTGATATATAATATGGAAGCTCTATACCTATATAAGAGGGTTCAATTATGTGAGGGGGCTTTCAACGCTGAGACAATAGGAGACTCTGCTATAGCTACAGCTGGGAAATTACTAACTGAGTGGCAGATTAATACCATACTATCTTCACCAGTAGAGGCTATAGATCTACTACTTGATCCAGATGCTTTAGTGGAGAGTGTTAACCTTGCATTAAAGTTGGTGAACTTTAAGAAAGTGAGGGTAGTGTATTGGGAAGATAAGAAATCGAATGGGACTTACTTAGATGTAAATGACCTTGGTAAAAAAGAAACCATACGGAGGATAAGGAAGCATAAATTCTTAACTTACGGAGAACTCATTAATTATAAAATGGCAATTAATCATGGAAGAAAATACAGTATCCTCAAGAAATGAACCAAGTATCCACATTAGGAAGAGTAATTTGCTCCTAGTAGTAGAAAAATTACAAAAGCAAGGAGTAATTACAATTAACACAAATAAAGAAAATCTAGTTGACCAATTATTAAAATTTGCCAGCCCATACTCGATATCAAATAGAGCAGTAGTAGTTAGCAATAAGAAGATACAAGAGAAGGTGGAGAAGGTAACCTTAACATCCAAGGATAGTGCAGTTCTATTTGCATCTATACTTTTCAAGGTAAGGAAACAGATGAAGCATAGGGGTATAAACCTGATTACTTCTACAAGTAAGGAATGGACAACACTAAAAGATGTAGCCTCTAACGCGGTTGACTTTGCTGAGGACTTTGAGTTAGATAACAGAGAAGCATTTATACAGTATTGTACACTGGGATTAAAGATGATGAGAGTGTACGGGTTAAATAAATTCTTACCATTACATTCCAGGATATGTACTGAGTATGAAGCTTTACAGGCTGAGAAACAAGATAAGAATAAAGATATAACTGACACTCTTTGCAAGATATATAACAAAGCTGTCTTAGATAGTACGGGGATTGTGGATGATGTTTCAAGGAAACCAGAATCAAAGATATGGTTCGTGAAAGCAGCTGAGTACATTGCAGAGGTGAAAGTAAAACCAGAGCTATACATGAACGCTCAGTTTGATGGGTTAGCGTTTACAGGAGGTATACCTTTCCCATCTCAGTTTGTTGGAGATAAGGCAGTGGAAAGGTTATATAGATATATGAAGAAAAATGGGGTGAGTGCTAAGAAGCCCAAATCAATGTCATGGTTAAACTTGGATAAATTAAAATCACTAGATAATGGAGAAGAATGAAGACAGAAAGAGTAGGAATTGGTTCCTAAAATTTGTGGTAGTAACGTATTCTACCTGCATAGTAATGGGGTTATTTTTAACCCTGGTAAAGTATTTTGGGTTAGGTTATGAAGATATTTCTTATGGTACCTGTTTATCACCTATATGGGTACCACCTGCCTTGACCATAACATGTACCGGATTTTTCTTGGTAATCATCGCTATTAAAGAGTGGGACAAATGGTAACAATCAAACTGAATAACAACAAGTTTAAAGTGGAGGGGGATATAAAAGTCCTCCAAAAACTTTATAAGGAGTTATCCTTCCGGCACCCTCAAGCTTTTTATATGAGATCGAGTATGCCACGTGGTTGGGATGGTATGGTACACATGGTAAGTGATAGGGGTTATTGTGAGACTGGCCTATTACCCAGAGTGATAGAGTGGATTGAGAATCATGGAGTACCCTATGATATAGAGGATAACAGGAATCTACCACAAATCCAAGCTATGCCAGTTCATATTGGAGATTTGAAGAGAAGACCTTACCAGAGAAAGGCAGCATGGAGCATACTCAAAAACTCATGTGGTGGGGTACCATTCCCAAGAGGTATAGTGGGAGCAGCAACAAATGCTGGGAAAACTCTAATAGCTGGACTAATCCATGCTTCAGTGTATAAGGCCAAATCATTGGTTATCGTTAATGGTACCGAGCTATATAACCAATTCAAGGATGACCTACCAGATATGTTTGAAAGTTGGGGGTATATGCAGGGGAAAGAAGTTCAATGGGGGGATATCATGGTATGTATGTTGCCCACTCTGGTAAGAAATATAGAGAATTATTGGAAGTATCTAAGCCAATACAATGTACTCATATATGATGAATGTCATCTTGCTACGAGTAAAACAGCTAGAAAGGTATTAAATAAACTATACCTAATCCCCATTAGAGTTGGTTTGAGTGGTACTGCATTAAGACACAAGGATAAGGTAAAGAACATCACTGTTGAATCTTTCTTTGGACAGGAAACATTCGTGATAAAGAACAAGGAATTAGTGGAGATGGGAGTATCATCTAATATCATTATTACGATGAGAAAGGGGAATACCAAACCAGTTGGAGCTTCTGATTATAAATCAGAATTTGATGCTGCCATTACTTATGGAGTGGAAAGGTTAGACAGGGCTATAGATGCTGCTAAATATCACGTGAGAGAAGGACATATACCTATCTTGGTAGTATGTAAGTATATAGCTCAGGTAGAGGAAACATACGAAAGGTATAAGAAAGAATTCCCTTATCTAAAGATAGAGTATATACATCACAACGTATCTGACAGGAAAGAGAAGCTTGGTAGGTTCAAGAGAGGTGAGACCAATATTCTCATAGCGTCACTCATCATTAAGGTTGGCCAGAATATGCCCTTAATCCAATATATGCAAAACCTAGCATCTGGAGACTCAGCTATACAGGCACTCCAGTTACTGGGTAGGGCTCTTCGTTCTCATGAATCTAAGAAAGTAACCTACTTTGATGACTTCTTTGATGAAGGAACTTATCTGAAAAGACATTCAAAACACAGGCTTAAATATTACAAGGATGAGGGGCTCAATGTAATTGAAGATTACAAAGGAAAACTATTATAGTAAAAATTAACAAGACATGGCAAAGAAGAAAAAACCAGAGGAAACCATTGATTTATCTAAACCTATAGATTTGAGCAAGATAGGTACTCCAGATGACCCATGTTTCGGGACACAATATGACCCACGGGATAAGGATTGTAAGATATGTGGGGATATTGAAATATGTGCCATAGCTCAGATGCAAAATAACAAAATTCAACGAGAGCTCTTAGCAAAGGAGAAAGATTTTAAAGATTTGGATGAAGCCAAGTATTTAAATGAGAAAGATGCTAAGGAAGCAAAGAGGTTGATTGAGAAGTACAAATCAAAGGGCTATTCGAAATTAAAGATTAAAGCTAAATTGAGACAGGATTTAAACCTGGATTCAGATAGGTTAAAAGAGTTAATTAAAAAGTATTATAAATCTAACAAATAGGTTATGGACATAAGGGACATAAAAGAAGAAGTGGTTTACCCACTGGGAAAAGGGTTAACTGAGATGTATCGGTTACAGAAAGTGTTGCTTGATTCTTATATCAAGATAGAGGGTCTACCACAGTACCCGGTAAATGTGAATTTAAAAGTATCTCAATCCCTAATCAAGGATTTTGTGGGAAGAGTGATTGAGGAACTGGGAGAGGGGTATGAGTCCTACGATGAGCTGATGGAGATGTTCTCAAAAGGGGATAGCCGTTCAAACATGATGCCATTCCTTCAGAACTTCAATGAAGAATGTGCAGATGCTCTTCATTTCTGGCTTGAGTTATTGATTTACTCGGGTATAGAGGAAGAAGATATCCAGAAATATTGTGAGGCAGAACCAGAAGATGATACTCTTGACCTGTTATTGAGAAGGGGTGCTCAGATGGCGAAGGCAGTACTAGGAAAGGTATATTGTCCTGGGTACAAGGTAATCAATGGACCAATCACTGATGAGTTCATGAGAGGTGGTAATCAACTGGGTATCGAGAGAGACCAAAAGATGTGCCAACTATTGTGGAGATCAACCTACAAATTCCAGATAGCAAGGAATTGCTTGAAGAATAAACCCTGGAAACAAACTCAGATGATGACAGACGAGGTAACTTACAGGGTAAAACTTATGGAGGGTACCTTGTTCATGTTTGGGTTCTTTGCATTCGTGGGTATGACAGCAAGAAGCATTTACCATATCTACTATAAGAAGAACAAGATAAATGAGTTTAGGATTCGCTCAAAATATTAATATGAAACCGAACATACCAATCCCGGGATTAGAAGATTACCATATTACCAAACATGGTAATCTCTTCTCTATTAAGAGTGGTGAGTGGAAAGAGTTGAAAGGTTGCATAAATTGTAGGTGGGGAAGAAAACAGTTTAAGATAAGAAAAAAATGGTATAAGGCTTCTAGGTTAGTAGCTTTGGTATATGTAAAAAATCCTAATCCTGAAAAATATAATGTAGTATGTCATAAGGATAATAACCCACTAAATGATTATTATAAAAATCTTTACTGGGGAGATTATTTTATGAATAACCAACAAACTGTAAGGGATGGCAGGATAAATCCAAGGCCATTGAGAGGGAAAGATAACCCAAGGTATGGTATCTCACTACCAGATGAAGTAAAGAAGAAGATATCCAAAGCTAATTCTGGGTACAACAATGGGAATTTCAAATGCAATGAGAAACTTGTGAGGGAGATATTTAGGTTACGAAAGATAGGGTTTGGACAATCTCAGATAGCCAAAAAGTTAACCATAAGTTCACATACAGTTAATAAGACCTTAAGAGGAAATAATATCTTGGGAATGGTATCTAATGAATATAAAATAAAAGAGAAAGTATGATATATTTAACAGCTCCAACAACACAACATGCATGGGAAGTAATAAATGAGTACCTTATGTTCAGTGGGGAGAAATTAAAAGAAAGTGGGATTAGGGTATCCTCTCAGTTAATAGCTTATAATGTTGTAATAGATATTAATAAAGCCTGGATAGACCCAGAGTTTGATTTTGCCCGTCTCTTCGGCTATCATTTACAAAAGTGGGTGCGTTTACTTGCGAACTACCTTAGCCTTAATCAACTTGACCTTGTAAAATCTCAAATACAGGCAAAAGAAAGGGCTAATGCTGGTTCATATAATATAGCCTATAAGTTCACTAACCAACATGACTCGGGAAAAGGTTGCTTACTTTCAGTGGTATTCCAAAGGAGACACAAGGATGATACTAGAAGGATGGTCGTTAACATCAGGTCATCAGAAGTAACCAAGAGGTTGATATTTGACTTCTTACTTATCCAGAGAATGGGTGAGTATATCTATGGAGAGGGAGTAGACCTGGCAGTTACTTTATTCTGTGGGAATATGTGGTCATCCATTGAGTTATTAACTGGATATCATATCCACAAAGATCTCCATAAGCTATTGAAAGGGAAAGAGAATGACGTAACCAAAAAAATGTTGGAGCTATTAGAAAAATTCTCTGACCCCGATTATGCAGAGAGCCTGAAATATAAGGTACATATAAGGATATGCAGGCAGTTAATAGCTAAAGATGGGTTCATTGGTTTTAAAGCAAAATTGAAAACCCTTGCTAGGGATTGCAAACTACCGGGTCAATAAACCCACTAACATGTTGAGTACTATTCAATTAAAATTAATACTAAAGATATGGAAAAGAAAATTTCATTAATCAGAGACAATGTAAACATTACAAAGGTGGGAGCGAGTAAGCTCCTTGTAGAGGTTATCGAGGGAGATGAGAAATTAAAATCTGGTATCATTATCCCGGGTAATACTCAAGAGGGTAAACCAGTTATCGGAGAGGTAGTGAGAAAAGGAGATGCAGTAACTGATTATAGTATTGGTGATATAGTTATCTTCTCTCACTTTTCAGGTTGCGAGATGAATCTGAAAATGAAGACAAGGGTTAATGAAGAGGTAAAAGAAGCTAAAGCTTTCAAACTTATCTCTGACATTGACGTTTGGGGGACAATTGAAAAAGTGGAGGAGTAAGAGATGAGAGATAAAGAATATGTTAAACGATTAAAAATTAAGAGACGTGAGGGTATTTGACGATTGCTATGAGTTAATGTCCGAGGTAAGAAGGGATGTCTACGAGATGTCATCCATAGTTACTCCCAAATCCATGCAAAACAAGAACATCGAGGGGGACATTAACTATGAGACAAGGGAAGTATTGAACTACTCCTATTGCTTACTATCTTTGGGCCACGAAGAGTATCTATTCAATGGTACCCAGACTGATATTGAATCAACAAAGAAATGGGCTATTGCAGAGTTCAACGAGAGAGTTGACCCGAGAGGTTTAAATCCAGGTGAAGCTTGGAAAATCCGTAAAGAAATTTGGGAAGAATTCTTGGTAAATGGTAAGTTTGATTACGCCTATGGAGAGAGATTAAACTTCTGTCCAGGTGGTGAGTCAGAAGATGCCAAGGGTAACTTACAGATAGTCATCAATGAGTTACTCAGAAACCCGGATACTCGCCAGGGAATTATTCCTGTATGGGATTTGGAGAAGGATGTAGCCTATATAGGTGGAAGGAAGAGAGTACCTTGCTCCATGTACTATCAGGTAATTATCCGAAATCAACAGGTACACCTGATATATAATCAACGTTCTGCCGATGTGGTTACTCACTTTGGGAATGATGTTTGGTTGGCTTGGCAACTGAAAGAGTACATACGAGGAGTACTAAGGTCAAAAGGTTTAAAAGAACTCAAACAGGGTTATTTATACCATAACATTGCATCTCTCCACTCGTACAGGAAAGATTGGAACATACTTAAAAATTGCATAAGAGATGAACAGAGCAGTACTAGATAAATACCACTTCAGTTATGCCATTACCATGGCTGATGTGAAGAAAGTTGTCGAGTACTGCAAGGTGACTGGGTATTGTGCTCATGACTATGAGACATCTGGTCACCATAGTTCAAATCCTAATGGGTTCCCTACTTGTATATCTATAGCTTTTCAACCTGGGTATGCCTATGTTATACCACTAGCCCACAAAGATTCTCCGAATAAAAAGGGGAATAAATGGTTGAAAATCCTAAAGTATATAGGTAGGGAATTAATCCAGAATGATAGGATAACTAAGGTAGCACACAACTTTAAATTCGAACATGGTTGGTGGCTTAAGTATGGTATAAAACCAAGAGGAGTTATATTGGATACCATGCTATTGAAATACCTGTTGAACGAGCAGAGACCACATGATTTGAAATCTCTGGCTTATTCGTTTTTCCCCGAGTATGCAAACTACTCAATCAAGGGAGAGGAGACAGAGAGAACTCCAGAGGATACTGTTAAGTTCTGGACAAACGTACCACTTGAAACCCTTGCACCCTATAATGCCTTGGACTCTGACCTTTGTCTTAGGTTAGCTATATACCTTGAGAGCAGGGTTAGAGAACTAGGGTTCTACCAGTTATACAGGAACCTGTTAGAGATGGCCTCGTATAACTTGGCAGAAGTTGAGAGTAGGGGATACTGGGTAGATAGACCTTACCTTGATGGGTTAGTTGAGAGCTATAAAATAAAGATCGAAGAGGCTGAGAAGAAGATGTACTCAGTACCCTCTCTCGTTAAGTATAATAAGAAGAGACTAAAGGCTGCTAAAAAAGCTCTATTGGGTAACCTTCTAGAACAAATTGAAATAAAGACTAACGAGTTAGATGAGACTGAAGATAAACGTAAAGCTAGCAGCTTGCAAAGGAGTATCACTAACCTACAAAAGAAGTATGATAATTACTCAGCCGGAGTTGGTATAACTAAGAGTGACCAAAAAACCCTTGAACCCCTAAATTTGAAGTCAGTGAAACAACTCATTGACTTTTTATATTATAGCAAGTATGGGTTGAAGTTACCTATCATAAAGTATACTGAGGATAAGAAAACCAAAAAACCAACCAATAACCCAGCAACTAGTGAAGATGTATTACTCGAGTTAAGGGAGAAGGATGAGACTGGATTTATAGATACTCTGTTAAAGTATCGAGAGATGACCAAGTTATACTCCACTTATATTGTAGGTATAAGGGATGTACTTAACCCAGATAACACTCTTCATGGTTCATTCCTTATCCATGGTTGCGTAACTGAGGATACGGTTTTGGTAGGAAAAGAAAGGGATATAGTTATAGGTGATATAGCTCCAAAAGAGGTGGGGGTAAAAGATGTGGTAAAAGATAATATCTATGTATTAACTCATGCTGGAACTTGGGAACAGGTAACTCATACTATAAACAAGGGAGTACTGGATACTTACAGGGTAACTACAGATAGGGGAGATGTTCTTGAGTGTACGAAATACCATAAATTACTTACTCCACGTGGTTTTAAACCCATTTGGAAGATAGCTAAATATGACTTGGATGTTATCATGCATGATGTATCCAGGTTAGATATACAGCCTGTAGAAGTGGGTAAGAAATATGGAGAAGTGGTATTTAAAGAAATCCCAAATTGGCCTGGTTATTTAGCATCGTCTGAAGGTAAAATATTCTCAGTAAAAATACCAGGTGCTCAAGGTATGTTAGACTATAACAACCCACATGAGATGGTACCTAGGGTACAGAAATCTGGTAATAGGTTACATAGTAGAGTGGGGTTAATGAATGGCACTGGGATAAAAAAGATGTTACCAGTATCAAGGTTAGTATGGTCAGCATTTAATAATGCCAGTATACCAGATGGGTATGTGATAGACCACATAGATTGTAACCCGCTAAATAATATCCCAGAGAACTTACAATGTATCACTTACTCAGAGAATACAAAACGTGCCTATAAGAATACCAGAACTGCATTTACTAACGGAGCTATCAATGGGAAGACAGTATTGGATACTCAAACTGTTGGACAAATATTGTTAGACCATAGAGAGGGATTGACACAAGGGCAAATAGTTGAAAAGTATGGGATATCACAAGCTCAAGTAAGAAGGGTTATAAATGGTGAATCATGGAAATACATATACTTAACTAAGATTAGGGTAGAGTATATAGGTAAGAAGACCATCATGGATTTATCAGTAAATGATAAGCATAGTTATGTAACTCGCTCTAATTATGTGAGTTGCAATACGGTCACGGGGAGACTTAGCAGTCGGAATCCTAACTTGCAGAATATGCCACGGGATACTACGGCAAGTGATATTAAACAAATGTTTGTATGCCCCCCTGGAAAAGTGATGATGCAGCTTGACTACTCAGCAGCAGAGTTCAGGGTAGTTGCAGGTTGGTCTCAGGATAAACAGATGTTGGAATGGTTCAGGGTTGGTCATGACATACACTTAGCTACCGCTTGTAAGAAATATGGAGAGGATTACGATGAGATAAATAAGATTTACTCTAACGAGGATGACCCAAATTACAAGGAGTGGAAAGTGAAGAGAAAACAAGCCAAATGTTATTCAGGTGATACCGAGATACTAACACCTACTGGTTGGCAAAGATTAGATTCTTATGATGGTAAATCCTTGGTGGCCCAATATAATTTTGATACCGAGGAAATATCATGGGTAAAACCATCCGCTTATGGGAAAGTATTATCAAAAGATAACTATACCTATAAATCAAGGACTGTGAGTTTAGATGTAACTTCTACTCATAAGACCCTATTTGTAACAAGATACCAGAAAAAGGTTAGGACAGATTTTAAGAACCTAGTAAATAAGTCTGGGTATATGCCAGTAGCTGGTAAGGTTAATTTTAAGTTTGAGGATGAGAACTTAACCAGGTTTTTAGCAATGTTCACTGCTGATGGTAATACCAAGAATCAATGGGAGAAGATTAGGTTTGGTTTTAGTAAAGAACATAAAGCTAATAGGGGTAGGGAATTATTAGCTTT
>ENA-OPAV01000083-OPAV01000083.1-human-gut-metagenome-genome-assembly--contig:-NODE-83-length-86192-cov-4.119890_pt1 | contig 86192 bp, 69 predicted proteins | sample MGYA00241056_ERZ501428 | MGnify/ENA primary metagenome ERZ501428 (study PRJEB25962, sample SAMEA2042621) | human gut metagenome | biome: human gut; feature: human-associated habitat; material: faeces... | reverse complement strand
AACGCCCTGCCGAGGTATACTATCCGGTAATGCTTCTGGATGCAGCCAGAGCAGCCGCATAATATAAAAATCCGGAAAATGCTTCACACATTTTCCATGTAACTCGTCAACATATCAGTTCATTATAAAAATATCAAATTTTTGTCTTGACAACTGAGCCATTATAAAACTCACTATGTCTTAATCGTCAAATTAATTATATACCATCTCAAACATTTTTTTTGCTATTTCCTTTGTTCTATCAAATATCATCTCTTTCGTCCATTCATCGTTATTTTGATACTGTTGCACAAATTTCTCCACGGTTTTATATTGAGATGCTGAATATTTTTTAATTTTATATTTAAAAGCCTTATCCATTAATTCCGAATTTAGTTTATCTCCTAATGGTAACAGGTTCCCAATCATTCCACATTCTTTATTATTTGTAGATTCAGGCATGATATGTTCTATCGTAAATGATAAAGGCTGAACTTCATTCGTATTCATATTATAAAACTCATACTTTTTAATAATATACTGTACTAATTTTTTATCTTTTGCAAAATCAGAAGTATATCGTACATTAACAAAATTACTAACAAATATCTCTTTTGCTGGTAATCCCTCTTTTAATGTAGCTATCAACTCATCAATACATTTTTTTGTTTCATTTTTATCTTTACATATTCTTAATTTTCGAGCATAGCTCGAATACCTTCTCTCTAAACCTGAAGGACGCATAGAACAAATAGAATTAAAAACAAAATGATACTGCTCTAAAAATTTAATAATTCTTAAAAATTGTTTATGAGATATCATCTTTTTTCTTTTTACATCAAACAACGCCAACAAAAATATTCTAACTTGCGTAACATCAAAAATATCGCATGCCTCTAACGCATAATATATATCTATTTCTTCCGGCTGAGACCAATCATTTTTATTCGGATAAACTATTTTATAGTAATCTTCTGACGCCTCAACAAGTTCTTTTAAAAAAATAGTATACTCAGACTGATTTTTTCCTATCTTGTCATTAAATTCTTTTACTAACTTCTTCGCTGTCGAATATCCATATTTCGATAACCAATAATGTCTATAAAATGTTTGAATATCACATTTACCTACTGTTTTTCTTTTTATCTTTTTCCAACTCTCCTCAGCAAAATCTACCGGTTCAGTTTCATTTAAAATTGAGAATAAAGAATTCTTTATTATATCAATTGGACTTAAATCTTTTCCTTTTGCATTTAAAACTTCAAATATTGCATAAGCATCATCAAAACTTTTTACTGTCACATATATTACCTTGCAATGCAAAATCTGATCTCTAAATAGTTTTAATAATTCAATATAGTCCAATCTATTATCGTCTATGCGATATCTTTTTTTTATTTCTTGTAAAATGTTTTTTCTTGATAATTTTCTTTCAAAATAATTATATGCATTTAATATTCTCTTTTCTTCATCTGTATTTGGTAAGATATTTTCATTCTGTTCTCGTTTTTGTATTCTCATTTGAAAATATGGTTTAGGAGTCTCTGTTTCCAACTTAGCATACTCGACACCATCAGCATCTTCACCCATTATATATGAATATACTTTATTTGCTAAAGTTTCTTCTTTTTCCATAAGAAATAATTTTCTTATGACAGAAAATGCAATAGTTATTGTCATCAATCTTTGTTGACCATCAACGACCTGTCTCTTTATATTCATATTATCATCGTCATCACCTACTAAAACCAACGTTCCAATAAAATATTCATTAGGATATAATTTACCATTATGCACTGTAAAACAGTCTAACAAATCATCCCACAATTCCTGTAATTCATCATTTTCCCATGAATATTCACGCTGAAATCTAGGAATTACATATTTTCTTTTAAGATCTAAAGTATCTGCTATCGTTCTTGGTACTGCTTTAAATTCCATCCTTTTTCCCTCACACTAACTTTCTTTTTATTACCCCATTCTCCATATCATCAATACTATACATAGTATCCAGTACTTCGAATGTCTCCCTCAAATTACCTCTTGCACTCTTCCAGCCAATGCCATCCGTAAACCATACAAATGTAAAGCCATCGATTGTATCTGCCTCTTGTGAAAACATTTTATAACTTCTTGCCGTTTCATTTAGTTTAGAACCTCCACTCGCATAGAAGTTTGTTTCAATTGCATAAATCATCTCATCTGTCTTGATTACAAAATCAAATCGTTTAGCAGCCTTACCCTGATTGGAAAGTGCAGACAAATCAATATTCCATTTTTCTTCAATATTCTTAAGATACATTTCCTTAAAATAATTTACATTCTTCTCAAAGCCTGCTGCCACAATATACTTTTCAACCAAAGCTTCCATCTGGTGGCCTCCACGATTCTTGCGCCCATTAGAGTCCAATCCGGTTTCAATACCCAAAGCATAATCCACAAGATTGTTTACCAAATGATTGGCAATCATATCAAATAATCCGGTCTTATGCATGAATACTCGGTATTGCTCTACACCATAATTCATCTTTTTGAAATTATATAGGAACGCCCCCTCTTCATCCTGTGCATAAATCTCATTACCTCTCACTGCAAGAAGTAGCGGAATGCATTTTAAAGTTTCCGGATACTTTGTCACTATCTTTTCAAACTCTTCTTCGATATTTTTAGAGCCAATCAACGAATTCAAGATATTTAATTCTACCTTGATTTCTTCCACATTTCTTACCACTTTTTCAAAATCAATATAGTAATTATAGCTTGATATACTCGGTCTGAATTTACTCAGCCACTCATCAAAATCTCTCTCTGCCATCTGCCACCTTCTCCAATCTTTTTTTCGATATCTCCAAGTATTCTTGGCATATATCTATTCCAATAAACTTCCGTCCAAATCGTACAGCCTCCACCCCAGTAGTTCCAGAACCACAGAAAGGGTCCAATATAACCTGTCCTTCCTCCGTAGATGCCAGCACAATTTTTTCCAGCAAGTATTCTGGCTTTTGTGTAGGATGCTTGCCTTCTTTTTTTTCCGAAGGTTTTGTCAGCGAACCTGTCCACACATCCTTCATCTGTTTTCCGCCATTCATTTCCTTCATTTTCTGATAATTAAAAAAATGCCGAGACTTCTTATCATTCTTCCTTGCCCATAAAATGGTTTCGGTTGAATGTGTGAAGCATCGACACGCCAAGTTTGGTGGCGGATTCGTTTTCTGCCAAGTTATGTTGTTAATTATCTTAAAGCCCTCCTGCTCCAACGCCATACCAATCGAGTAAATATTATGCAGCGTCCCGGATATCCAAATTGTTCCATTCGGCTTTAGTACTTTCTTACATAACCTAATCCACTTTCTGTTAAACTTATGTTTTTCTTCGACACTAGTCCCACTTTCCGAAAGTTTATCCCATGAGCCTTTATTTACGGAAACCATCTTTCCACCTTGACAGGTAATGCCATCATTGCTTAAAAAATAAGGCGGATCTGCAAATATCATATCAACAGATTCTGGTTCCATTTTTGTTAGAATTTTAAAAGAATCTCCCAATACCAATTGTGATTCTTCCGTCTCGAAATATAATGGCACTTTTTTAATAAATAAGCTCTCCATTATCTCGACTCCTTAATAATTGCATATAATTATTTCTTCACCAACTCGCTTAGATGCATCTGAATTAATCATACGCTTTACACTTACAACATCCCTTCTGTATCCTTTTCCACTATACAACTCATTTATCAATTCAGTATTATGATTTGTGAGCATACAGTAGCATCCTCTGTTTGTCAATTTGTCAAATAGATTTGACAATCGCCTATGACTTTCAATGTCAAATCCTTCTTTTGTATATGACTCAAAAGAAGTGGGATTCAATGGCGCATAAGGGCTGTCGATAAAAACAAAATCTCCTTGCCCTGCTCCTTCACAAGCTTCCTCAAAGTCTCCATCCATAATCGTAATTCCTTGAAGATATCTGGAAACCTCCATGATAATACTTTCATCTACGGAAGTTCTACGACTATTATTATATGGAACATTAAATAAACCCTTGCCATTTACACGATACAGTCCGTTAAAGCAGTGTTTATTAATAAATACAAACAACGCAGCCAACTCCACATCATACTCTGCTTTCATCAATTTATCATTGTAATGTTCTCTAAGTGAATAATAATATTTCTTACCGTCTTCCCACATAGCTTCATCAAGTTGCTTTACTGCCGCCAAAAATGCCTCTGGTGCATTACATATTTGCCTATATGCATTTATTAACGCCTTATTAATATCATTTATCAAAGCATTTGTCGGCAACAACTCAAAAATCACTGCTCCACCACCTACAAACGGTTCAAAATAACTATTATATTTTTCAGGCATTCTCTCCTTTATCTGTGGAAGCAGCTGACGCTTTCCGCCAGCCCATTTCACAAATGGAGCAACACTTGAATTACTCATCTTAGTTCCTCTTCTCCAAATACCTTTAAAGGCAAATTTTATATTTCCATTATACTTGCTTATTTCAAAAAAAACAACTACTACATTGTTTTTTTGTTAATTTTTGTGAATCAAACTACTTTTGAAACACAAATACATACTCGTGAGCTAACAGAAGAAAACCATTATTCTTCCTCTTCCAATAATCTGTAAAACGGCAATTATGTTGCTCTTTAATAATAATTTCCTGATTTGTGAATCCTGCTTGCAAAAAGCACTCCATCAATCGGAACCCTAATGGGATGACTTTTCCGTGTTTTCTCACATCCCCTATCATCACAGCACACATTTTGCCTTTTTTTAATATGCGAAAAAGTTCCTCAGCCACCTTGTTTATTTCAGTCAAAAAATCGTCCACTTCAAGCAGCGAAATATCTCCTTCTATTCCATTACTATATCTAATAATATTGGCATATGGCGGATGTGTACATATTAAATCAATACTATTATCTTTAATAAAATGTAAATTTGCAGCATTCCCATTGCATGTATAAACTTTTGAACTCGTGTCACATTGGAATTGTAAATTCGCATCAGAAATTGAAACAGATTGCGGGTTGATGTCAACACCTACCGCATTACGATTCAGTAGTTTTGCCTCCACTAAGGTTGTTCCACTACCCATAAATGAATCCAATACCCAATCACCAGGGTTAGAATAACGAAGTATCAGATTTCTTGGCACATATGGCGACCAATTTCCACGATATTTTCCTGTATGGGTTGCCCAGTTACCTCTGTCGGGAAATGACCAAATTGTCGTTGATTCAAGTTTAAAATTGTTGGGTTGTAATCTTATAAGTCATACCTCCTTTGTATTTTGATTTGTCTATTGTAACTCAATTCCGAAATAAAATCTACCACTTTTCCCTTTCACTATAAGTGAATTTCAAAAGAACTGATTTCATGTAATAATATTCACAAATAGTGAAAGAGGTAACGATATGCATTTTAGTAATGATACTGACCTATATCGTGTTATAGGTGCAAATATAAAATATTACAGAGAACAAGCAAATTTGACGCAAGTACAACTTGCCGAACAGGCTAAAATCAGCACCAGCTATCTCTCCAAAATCGAAGCTGCTGGATGCAATAAGAGTCTATCTATTTCGGTGCTTAATCAGATTGCAAATGTACTTGGTGTTGAGATTAACGAATTTTTTAATTAAGGAGGTATAGCATATGTCAAGAACCCCAAATACCCATGGTGGCGGAGCCCGCACAAACAAAAACGGCTTGCACTTTGAACAAACCACATCTTTAGATAATGCATTATGTAATGCTGGCTACAAGGTTACTAATTATGAGGTATATCGAGGCTCCCAAAAAATCGGTATGTCTGTTCCTCAGAAAAAATTATATACCTATTTTCTTAATCCACATGGCATCCAGTACGCTGACTATAATTCCAAAGAATGGCGACCAGACGAAGCCTTTATTAATTTCGAAAACAACACCGTCTATATCATAGAAAAAAAATTCCAAAATTGCGCCGGTTCCGTCGATGAAAAATTGCCTGGTTGTCATTTCAAAAAACTTGAATACCAAAAACTATTTAATCCATTAGATTTTAAAGTAGAATTTATTTATCTGTTTAATGATTGGTTTTTAGACAAACGATATCGTGATACGCTAGACTACATAAAAAGTATGGGATGCCATTACTTTTATAACGAAATCCCTTTAGCCTTTCTTGGATTATAGTTGCCTTATATTAATATAAATTTTTGTTATCGTCCAACCTCCTTAAATTTATCCAATATATTCTCCTGATAACTGGCAACACCATACTCTTTCATGAGGTTAGCCACGGGAAGTAATTCTTCATCTTTAATTCTTTCTAATATTTTTTTTCGTTTATCAGAAATATATTCTTGAGAAATGCCTTTTCTATAATCCTCTAATTTCATATGCCAATAAACAAAATTTCCTCTGTAATATTGCCGCAGTTTTTGTGCAATCAAGAGTCCCTCCGGATCCAAATCTCCGGAATAATAGATTTTGACATTTGATTTAGCAAGCAAGTCAAGCACAAGAATACTGGCAAGCCTTGGCTGCCCATTCATGCACATACACGATTTTTCTTTGCAAATAGCAGCAAACACGGATGGATTTTCCACTACATAAATTTCGTTATCAATACACTCAATGGATTCCCACTCCGATATTATGTTTAATGGAACTTGCACCATGTTTTTCTCTGAGAAAAATCCCAACATTCCCTGATGTTCACTTCTATCTTTTTTCATTGCCCTGACCTGATAAAGAATTGCATAATTTGAAATATCATCGATCAGGATACCGGCAAGCAGATAACTTTTCTGCCTTTTGTAAGCAGGAAACAAGTCAGATGATTCAACTACTAATCCTCTTTGCTCCAAACTAATTAAAATCACCTGATATAAAATATTTCCTTCTGTTGTTCCCATATCAAACGCATGTGGATTCCCGGATATCTCTGCTGCAAAAACCGGCAAATATATTTTTTGATTTTTCCGGTATGGCAAAGCATTATATACTTTTGCACAAAGCCATAAAAGCCGGTTCCATTGCTGCAAGTTGTTTTTCTCATATGATTTCAAAATCGCGTTAAACAGTGCAAAACATTTAACCGCAGGCGTTTTGGCAAACTGTGCCAAGAAATCTTCTTCAATCAGCTTTTTCTTTTGCTCTTTTTGTTTCACTTCCTCAGTTTTTCCTAGAAGTGTTTTCCCAAAAAAAGCAGTTAAAATTTCTTCTGGTGTAACCAAACTATATTTACTGTTTTTTAGTGCTTTTTCGAACTTTTCTGAGGAAATCGTCACGCTTTTTTTACCATGAAAACTTTCTGCAAAAAAACCTTCTAATTCTTCAATTTCAGAACAAGACAAATTTTTAAGCGTAATCCTGCCGGAAAATTTCCCGTAAGAATAATATTTTTTTTCAAAGCCCAAAAAGAGCCTTTTCCATACCGCATTTTGTTTAAAATACAAAACACACTCATTTAGTATGTTGTTATCATTTTTCTGATTTCTCAATTTCAATTCCTCTTTGCTCTACTTTCTCTTCATCATCCAGCAATTCTTTACCCTTTCCATTCCATAAGTATGGCATTACAGTTACAAATTTTGCATTTTCCGGGCGAATCAGCTGATAAATAGCCAATGCATCCAATGTATCACAGTCGCCCCACAGTACTTGTGAATTAATAATAAAATCAAATTGAAACTGTGTCATAAGACGGAACATATCGCGGATATTTCTATTATCTACACCTGCAAATGCCTCGTCCAAAGAAATGAGCCTTGGTGCGTCATCCCTGCCACCTTGGTATTTTGCGACAACTGCTGAAAAAAGCGGCACATACATTGACATCGCTTTTTCACCACCACTGAATGTACCGAACACACTATTGGTAAGTTCTTTTTGCCGTTCCCCACTTTTTTGTGAAAACAGCTGAAATTCAAACCATTTTCGATAATCCAGCGTTTCTTTCATAATCTGATAAAATGAAATCATCCCCGCGCTATCTCGTGCATTGCGTCTGGCTTCCTCAACTTTTGAGCGGAAATGAGCCGATAATCTTGCTGCTTCCCCTTCACTCATTAAACGATAGTCTTTCTTTAAAAGTTCAACTAATTCTCTTGTATCCAGCTGTTCTTCCTTTTCTGCTGTTTTGCTTCTCCACCTGAGACTTAATTTTAAGCCACTTGATGTATCCATACCGTTCATAAGTACATTCATTTTCTTCACCCAGGCATTGGAAGCATTTATTTTGCCTCTGATTTTACGGCTAACCGTATTTGCCAGAATATCCTCAAACAACTCACGATCACCATCCTTAATCAGGCTTTCTAATTCACTAATATCCTCATCTAAATACAAAAGCAAACTTGAAAAAGAAACCTTTACCCCCTGATACCGTGCGGTGATATCCAGACGTTTGGCTAAATACTCATCCGGCTTCTGCTCCCCATCGGATTCAGCAAATAACTCGTTTTGTGTCAATTGATACTCTGTAAGAAAACCTCTGTTTTCAAAGTATACCCTGTTAAGATCACGTACAACATCATCCTTTTCCACATTTTTGACATCGGTTATTAAATACTCGTATACATGTTTTGCATCTTCTAAAATTTCATCCGGAACAGCCACATACTGAAGTTTTCTTTCTTCCTCATAGCATTTCTGATAATACTCCATTTTCTTTTCATACTCTGCTATTTTATCCGCATTGTTTGTCCGGCTTTCTGTCAACAATTTTGCTTCATCGATCTTTTTTGTCTTTTCTGCAACACATTTCTGCAATTTTTCCGGATAAGAATGTAACCAAAAAACACAAGCATCCAATCGCTCTTTAATTGATTCATAATCCGTTAATTCCAACTGCTTTTGTATGGATGTTTGTTCCTCTTCTTTTATTCGAATCTGCTTTTCGATATCTGCAATGTCATAGCGAAGGTTATCCATATCATAATCCAACATTTCCAGATGCTCTTTGCGCTCCTTAAGATATTCCACACTGCGCAAAAACATCTCATGAGCGGATTTTAAAACCGTTAAATCTTTATCATATCGTTCTGCCGCCTTCTTTGCCTGATAGAAAACATCATATGAACAATGCAAATACAGTTTTTCTGCAATTTCCAACACCGCTTTTTTCTTTTGTTTTAACTCCTCTAGAAAAATTGATAATTCCTCACCCAATTTATCATTTTCTTCGTGAAGAATCTCATATTTTCTCTCTTCTTCCAAAAGAATTTTTACCGCGTTACGCATATGGGTATCATCCGGAAACTGGTCAAATTCACTTTTAAGAACATCCTTTCTTGTCTCTAAAAGCTGTTTTTGCTGTTCCAGCAGTGCCCGCCTTTCTTCCAATTGTGCTATTTGATTTTTACACTCGTCAATCTTCATCCGACGCTGTCTTTCCCGCGCCCTTCTTCCTAAAAAGCCTGCCTCATGTTCGCCTGTAATCGTCCCTGTCAGTATGCCCATATGGTAAGTACCATTTGATGAAACAGACAATATGTTTTCTTCATCGTAAGCGATATTTTTAAGAATTCCTGTCATACGATAATTGGAAAAAATATCATTTACTTCTTCATTTAGTTCTAATACGTCAAGCAAACTCTTTTCAACCGATGATTCACTGGCAAATAAATAGCAGTCCTCACAACCTTTAGCCGGAACAAGTACTTGTTCTTTGTACTGCTCATCTACTACAATCGCATCCAAAATCCCCATTTTTAGAAGTGCCTCTTCCAAAAAGTTGCATGCTTTCTCATCCAGCTGTTTTCCAAATTCTATGACTTTGTAAAACTCCTGATAAGGAATTTTCGCATCAGCCAATCGCTTTCTGTTCCGCACTACAGCTTCACTTCTTTGTGGCGTTGGTTCCTTTTGATTTTCCCATTCGTTTAGTTCACTTTCTGTTTCTTTTATTTCCTCTTTTACTGCCGCATATTCAACAAGAGCTGCACTTATTTTGGTCTCAAAATCTACCTTTTTTTCAATCCATTTGTCTGCCACTTTCTGGCGAATACCGGCAAAATCCGAATCCAAATGATAAGAATCTGCAAACACACTAAACTCACGCAGCATATCCTTTTCAAGTTTTAATTCGCTATTTTCTTCATTCCATTTGTATAGGGACTCTTTCCATTCATTTTCGGCCTGAACAAGTGCTGCCTCACATTCGGATATTTTTCTTTGAATAGAATCCATTTCGCGAATCTGACGCTCTCTTTTCTGAATCATTTCCTCTTTTTGACGATCCAGAATCTGCAATTTTTGCAACAAATCTTCTCCCTCTGAAATCTGTTCAAAGGTATTCTTAAACTGCTCCTTATGAAGTTCAAATTTATAGGCATTTTCAATATTCCCCTGTAATTCTTCTGCCATAAATGCAAACTCCTGAAATCCCATTGTATCCGCTTCTTCCTGCATATCTTCCAGCAATGAGTTGATTTCTGTTTCTTTATCAAACTTTCTATCTTCCTCATCTTTTATCTGCGTTTTTGCATCAACATACTGCTCTTGTTTGGATGCCAAAAATTTCTCTTTGTCATCCTTATTTCTTCTCTGTTCTTCCAGTTCCTTAGAAAGCACGGAATCCCTCATTTTTAACGCAACCGCATCACTCTTATTTAACGATTCTTTTTCTTTCTCCATTGCTTCCCTTTTCGCGTTAATCTGTTCAATCTTACAAGTAAGTTGTTCGATTTTTTGAACACACTCTTCATGATTTCTTTCATATTTTTTCTGCAGTGAAACAATCTCCTGCAATTTTATCCTTGTCTGCTCATATCGTGCTGCTTTATCACAAAGAATAATCTTGTTATATTTTGAGAAAACAGCATTGATTTTTTCTGCTGCTGCTTTCGCTTCTTTTCTACTTTTAAGATTCATACTCATGGTGTCCATATTTTCAATTGCTTCTGACATCGGACGCAAATCTTCATCAGAAAGCGGCTGCAAAGAATCACTTAATATATCATTAATTACGGACGGCTTAAAATCTTTTGACAATTTGGGCGTACGCAGCTGAATGAGCAAATCAACCATTTCCTTGTATTCATCCACAGTTTCAAACCCAAAAATCTGTTTATTAACATACTCCATGTAATCAGCCTGACGGTCAAATACTTTCCCTCCCTGTAAAATGCGGTTTTCCAACTCTTTTTTTGAAAGGGTAACTTTTTCACCCATTTCTTTATACAAAAAGAAATCCTTTCCAATACGTCGTCCATCCGTAAGACTAAAGTACCATTTATCCAACGGTTTTCCACGTCTTGCACGAATTCCCATTCCAATTGTAAGATAAGTTTCACTATCTTTTCTCCTGAATTCTAAATACAGATAACCGGTTCTCTCTTCCCTTCCATCGTTTTCTTCTAAAAGGTAGCTGCTCATTTTACGGTCTCTTGAACCAAAAGGATCCAGGCGCTCCGGACTCATATTTCCATCTAATAAAAGTGGCACAACACTCTGCATGGTTACTGATTTTCCAGATCCGTTGGAACCACGAAGAAGCATGCGCCCCTTCACAAAAGGGAACTCCTGCTCATCGTAATACCAAAAATTTATAAGACCAATTTTATTTGCCTGCCATCTTCGATTCATCTTTGTCACCTCCTAAGTAATCCTCCGGGTAGCCGCCTTTTAACTTTCCAGCCAATGGGCATACACGCACCTGCTGGGTATCTTCCTCACTCTTTACAAACATAAAACGAGTCATCTCATCGATTACATTCCGAACAAATTCGCCCTCCGGCATTTCTCTGTACAACTTTGAAAATCCCGAACCATATTGTTTCTTTACTTTACAAATCAGTGCTTCAAAATTTACTTTATCCACTACACACATCTCATCCTGGCGCAGGTTCCATTCTTTATTTTCTATTTTCTTCCTTATCTCACCAAAACACAAAAGCAAAATATCCGCCAGCGAATTATTACCGGGAAAAACTGCGCCAATCCTGCATTCTTCACCAGACAAAAAATACGCACTTCCACGATGAATATGAATATGACAGTCAAACATCTGCTCTAAGTCTTCCATTAATCGACGCCTATAATATTTTAGGTATTCAAAATCCTCCTCCGAACCATCTTCCCGATACATCGCCGGAGCAAATAAAAGTCTCTTATATACCCTGTGTCTTCTTGCAAATCCTCTGTCCTCATCCACTTCATACCAGTCACTTTCCATAAAATCTGCTGCACATGTATAATGCATAATGTCTTTTGTAAAATTTCTCATAAAATACTTTGATGCACCTGTGTTTTCATATAAAACCTCTCCACTCACATCGTCCATAAACAAATCATCTGTACCATCTGTCACCGTCACCATTCCCTGTCCGACAACATATCTCAATACGCGAATCAATCTTCGCCGATTCGTGTATACTGTCCAATCCGTAATCTCCCCCGGCATTACTGCTGTCATATATTCTGTAAGCTGCGAAAGCACAAATTGCTCCTGTGCATCTTTATCTTCCAAAAACATAAGTAGTATGCATAAATACACATATTCCTCTTTCGATGTAAATGACTGAATCCCCATAAACGTCTCCGGAATAACCGGTATTTTTTCCATTTTCACTAACATCGAATTATCAATAATCTGGCAGCCGAGTTTTTCTGTTGTGTACTTACGTACCTCACCAACTGCATCACGAATCTGATAATATAAATCTTTATCTTCCGACTTTAACACCCAGCGGCGATTAAAAAGTATTTCTAATGCTTTCATATCGGTTTCTCCCCAAATATCAGTCTCATTTTTGGCATTGTAAAATTACCATCTTCACAATGAACGGTGCATGTTTCACCACCACTTGTTTTTTCTAATTGATAAGTTCTTCCATCATCCGTTCGTGATGAAAAATCAACGGATTCCATCGCATCTGAAATCCATTTTAACAGAATTTCCCGTATTCGCGGTTCAATAACCGGAAGTTCGGAAAAATCAATCACACCATCTTTTTCAAGAAGTCTTATTCTGTTCATTTCCTCTTTTTGCTGTTGCAACATCTTCTTTCGTATTTCCAATTTTTTCTCAGTCGATTCCACAATAGAACTTCTCTTTGTCTTCATGCGGTAAGCACGAATTCTTGGTTTCAATTCAATACAAATCGGTTCTTCTTCATAAACACCCTGATTCATGCTATCTGTTACCCTGTCATAATCACCTGAAATATGAACCGGCCGCTCAATTCCAAATACCATTGCCGACATTTTATGTGCCTCATCCACATCCTCACATTTCATAAAAAGTTCCGCAACTTTTTTATATTCCTCTTTTCGATTTGCCCCCAGTGAATTTTTTTCGCTTAACTCCGCTGCATATCTTGTTATTCTTCTTATGATTTCGTTCGTTGCATCAAATAGCTTAGCTGCTTCATTTTCGTGTCCATCTGTTGCCACAAACCAATTATAAATACTTTCAAAACGACCAATTACATTTTCTTCAATCTGTTTTTTTGACAATTCAATGTCTATTCTGGGAATTGCAAATTGATACGCTGTAACTTTCTCAAATACTTGTTTTTTGGCCTTTTCATCCAGCAGCCGCAAATATTCTTCAATCACTCCCACATTGCGCTGTAATCCCTTGATAAAACTGCGTAAATACTCAATCAAACGATCCTTAAAAACCATAAATTCTTTTGTATGCATCATTTCTTCCGCACGAACACTGTTCAAATCACGAATATAATCCTGGTAATTCTGATTTAGTCTTACAAAATCACTGTTCAAATCATTCCACCACGCATTTACATCTGCCTGTTCTTCTTCAACCATCTTGGAAAATTTTTCTACGTTTCTCCGAATACGCTCCAAAAGTGTTGGTTCTAACGATGCTCCCTCAACCAGTAGATTTTCCAAGCGAAGCACCAAACGCTCAATCTGAACACTATATTCTGAAATCTGATAGCGATACTTTTTATTCTTAAATTCCTCAATAGAAGCAACTTTTTTTGTGTCCTGCATTGTATTCAAATTTTTCCATTCGACAAGCGAAGCCAAATCCTGCTGGCACTGTTCAATCGTATACTCAGACCAGTAAGAATCCTTTTTCATTTCCTCATATACATCTTCCTGATATAACCAGTAATTCAGTTTTTCGTTATTTTCATAAAAAATGCGCATAATACAGCGATATCTGCTAACATTATCCGCATTTAAATATTTTACTTCAGTTAATGGTTTTAATAATTTATCTGATACCTGCACTTTTTCTATATTCCCCTTCTGAATGTGACAATGTCTCATTTTTTCGTACTTTTATTATACTTAAGCAGGGGAACATACGCAAGGGAATTTGCGCAATTTCCGAAAAATTTTTTCTACCATGTAAGCTCCCTTAAATTTCAATTATGCTAAAATCAATCTCTGTATATCCCTATGTTTTTTCAAAACATATCAATCTTCTTTTTCTGTATCCTCAATTAAATTTTGTTTTAGTGCTTCTATAGTTTCTTGATTTTTCCTAAGAATTTGAAGCTGCCTGTACGCCTTTTTTCTCAATATTTTCAATCTTTCAATTTTCGGCACATCCTGCCTTATTAAATCGGCATTTGTATCCTCCAGATTGATGAGCACAACCAATTCTTCCGCTGAAGCAAAGTCTCTGATATTAGGAGTTTTTCCTTTTACTCCTTTTTCACTTCTCCATTGTGCTGCGGTTTTCCCGAACAAAGCCATATTTAAAATGTCCGCTTCGGAAGCATATGTATATGCCATTTCCTGTGGAGATAATGTGGGAGTTAGCAAAAATTCCTTTACAGCATCTGTATGAATGCGGTAATTGATTTTGGAAAGTTCTCTCTTTACATCCCAACCAATTGCTAATCGGTTTGCTTCATCTTTCTTTAATCGCTGATAATCTTTGATAATATAAAGCTTAAATTCCGGCGAAATCCAAGAAGCAAACTCAAAAGCAATATCTGTATGAGCATATGTGCCACCATATCGTCCCGATTTTGATACAATACCAATTGCATCTGTTGCTTTTATCCACTGCTGCGGTGTCAACGTAAAAGCATTATCTCCTGACTCTGCCTTAAACCTATCGAATTCGATAGGTTTAAAATTAGGATTGTGAATCTGTTCCCACAATCCTAAGAATGAAATTGTAGAATGGTTACGCATCCAATTGGCAACTATAATAAAAGCATTATCCGGATTTTTATACTTTGCAATATCTGTAAGAGAAATATATGCTTCCTCATTAACAACATCGCCCATTACTCTAATTTCTGTTCCGTTAGCATCTATTTTCATATTCTTCATAGTTCCTCTTCACCCCTCTCATGTTATTTTTCAAATACACTCTATACTTGTGCTACAAGTATAACACACACAATTTCATAAATAAATAATCATTTTCAATCATGGCACCTGCATCTACTGCATTTCCTTAAGTTCTTGCAGACGCATAAGCCATTTCTTGACAGCTCCAGATTTTATCATTCCCATAATAGCGCCATCACAAAATCTCTCGGCTCGCACCATGCCCATAAGTAACGCCATGATACCTTGCGCATCCATATTGGAAACATCGGCATTCTCCATTGAGCGTTGTCCCCATTCGAGACCTCTTTCCTTAAGAAGTTCTCCATATTTTGTCAACTCATATTCCGGATTTTCATCTTCAAACTTATAAACAGCATCTATTAACTCATTAACCACTTCTGTATACTTTGGGTATGGAAAGTGTATAGGATCGTCTTCCGTTCCCTTGTGCTCTTTATCTATTATCCATTCTCCAACACTATCAGTTTCCAATGGTTCTAAAAGCCCAATGAGTTTGTCAAATTTTGTATTTGTCATCCTATTCACCTGCTTCCAATTTGCCTTTAAGTTCTTCTACACTTTAAACATTATCTTCAACTATCCGTTTTAATTCTTTCAACGGTTACGTTGTGTCATACCTATTTTAACTCATCCATCAAGTCGGGGTATTCCTCATTTGTCACGTATATATAACTTAAAAATACACTTTTAACCGCACCCGTTTCCCATCTCTATCAGTGTAATTATTTATAATATCTACCAACTTATCAAACTGACACATATTATCTCTTACATTATTATTTGCTCTAAGTTTATCTATTGCTTCTGAAAGAGTTTTACCTTTAAAATTCTTGCCAATGATGGTATTTACCGCTTTTACCTGACTAGCAAATGGTTCTCTATCCTTGAACCTACACACCTTTTCTCTAATCTCAAAAATTGGGGTATTCGGTTTTGCATCAATAATAAGAAAAATCCACATAATAGCATTGAATAATTGTTTTGCTACTGGATTCCATACCTCTTCCTGCCTTCTTCTACCATTATTCCCTATATTCCCTCCACCATAACCTCCTGCTCCACCTTCTCCATGTAAGGGGTTGAATAAAGGTAAACCTTTGTGCCCTATCAATCTCAGAAAATCTCTTGCTGCACCCATGCCACATTGGATCATTTCTCTTTTTCCACTTGCCTTATCGGTCGCATAAAAAATATAATAATCATTTTCAATCATGGCACCTGCATCACTATGTTTGGTTTGATTTTCTAGTAATTGAATATGTGCTACCGGCACCACATCATATTTATTAACAATCCATTGTCTTCTTTCTGTACTTCTACACTCCATAAGAATCTTCTCCTTTACCTAAATCTTGTCGCTTTTTTCTTTTTTAATTCGTCGCTTTTTTCGACGCTTTTTCAGCGACGAATTATTTTAATCTATACTGCTTCCCTTTTGTTTTTCCATCATCAACAAGTTTGTCCAACGAAACCAATTCCTTTAATAACTCCTTTGTTCTCGTATCTTTAAGTCCAAGAATTTCAGTAATCTCCGATGTTTTATGCCATTCTCCATCTGCCATAAAATTTAAAATCAAAGAATATTGTTTCATCTTTTTAGTCACTTTTTTCGTCGTTTTTTCTTCAGTTTCTGTTATGTCAGTACCTTCCTCCAAAAACGCCGGATGAATCGGTATCCTAATCCTCATAGCTCGTCTATCTTCATCCGTAAAGAATTCTGCGCGTGGAGAACCGTTCTTTAACCTGCTTTGCTAATCTACTACCTGTTTTTCTCAAATGATCTTCCAAAAGGACAGGTGAAATGTCATCAAAAACAGCCTTATGATTCGCTCTGCAATCATAAGGAGTCTGGTCTGACATATTAATCAGTTCCCTTTCCTGCTCAGCATTTGCCTTAACAGAACTAGTCAAATACCGAATATAATAATTGTACTTCTTGTCCTTTTTACCGGTTTTCCTATAAAATCTCTACAATTTCAATCCGGAAATTTAACTCTTTGCCAGCCATCTCATGGTTCGCATCAAACGTTATCGTGCTTTCATCTTTGGCTGTAACTTTTACCGGGAACGGCTGTCCGTACATATTTTGGAGATATACCTGCTGTCCGGCCTCCAACGCCTCCGCTCCTGGCATCTTATCAATTTCCACTGTAAATATCGCATCGGGGTCCGCTTCTCCATACGCTTCCGACGGTTCCAAATGAACATCCACAATCTGTCCAACTTCCATATTTGCCACTGCTTTATCAAATCCTAAAATCATCATTCCCGCACCGCAAACGAACTCCAGCGGCTCACCACGGTCGTAGGAAGAATCAAACTGAGTTCCATCATTAAATGTACCTTTGTAATGTACCCTCATCGTCTTTCCGACATTCTTGCCCTCAAAAGGTGGTTTGTTGTGACAGCCACCACAGCCGCCCCCACATGCAGAACCACATCCGCCATCTTCGTGTCCGCCGCAGGAACCATCTTCACCGTGATGGTCACAATTGGCACCGGTAGAAGTAAGCTCCCCTTTGACATATTTTTCTACTGCCTCATCTGCCTGTCCGCTAACACCGGCAAACAGCTCAATTCCCTGTTCTGTGAGAGCCGCTTGCGCACCCTCACCAATGCCTCCGCAAATCACGATAGAAACCGCCTGTTCATGCAAAAAATCTGCCAAAGCACTGTGACCTTGTCCATTTGTTTCTACAATTTCAGATGACACAACTTTACCATCCTCTATTTCATACACCTTGAATTGTTTGGTATGACCAAAGTGCTGAAAAACTTCTCCGTTTTCATAAGCTGCTGCTACTTTCATTTTCTGTCCTCCAATTTTACATTATGCCCTTGCCATTCGGAAAGGGTTTCTCTCATCTTTACATGAATTGATGGTTTTGTCAATGGGGAAGGGCCTATGTGTCAATCCTCACATCGCCTTTGCAATCTTATCCACCAAGGTTACATCCGCAGGTAACCAATCAACCGAATCCAACTGTGCCTTTGAAAGCCACTTTGCGTCCTCATGTTCATTTAATACAACATGCTCTGACTGCAATTCACACCAAAAGCAGTCCATTGATAAATGAAAATCCGGATAATCATACTCAATCGTGTCAATCAAATTCCCCACAACAATATCTGCATCTAATTCTTCTTTTATCTCACGAATCAATGCCTTCTGCGGAGTTTCACCGACTTCAATTTTTCCGCCGGGGAACTCCCATCCACCTTTGAATTCACCATAGCCTCTTTGCGTTGCGAAAATTTGTTTGCTGCCATTTTGTTTTCTTTGAATAACGGCTGCAACTACTCTTATTGTTTTCATTCCTAATTCTCCTTAATTGTGCTCTGTAAATAGCATAACAAATCATCCCTCACTGGGTGATGCATTTTCACAACCACTTTACAGATTTTCTTTAAAATGCCTTTGTTATCTTCTTTTTGGTCTTCTTTAACATCTAAAATATCAAATGTACCCATATAATAAAAATTTGATTCTGCGTCGCTTTTCTTTACCAGCAAATGTTTTCTCGGTGCTGTTGTCACCTCTTTCATATAGTTACTTCCAATACCCATTCCGATTTTAGAATCCCATCTAAAAATCATGTTATCCTCAAATGCATCTGCGTAATCCGGTTTGCCATCCACATAATTACGTTCGTCATCTGATTTTTCTTTATGATATGTAACAAATATAAAAACATCATCTACGATTCGTTTCATTCCAAACATAACCGAAGATAAATCTTTTCCGCAATTCATTAGCAAACTCACGTCTCTTCTCGAATACTTTTCATACAAAACAAATGGAGACTCTATCTCATCCGTTTTCATAAATTTATCTTCGTATCGTGTAAGACCTACTTGAATAATATCTTCTACCATTTGCCTAAACTCATCATGTCGTAAACGCTCCTCATAACAAAGCATTCTTATTAAATTTAGCAGAGTAATTCATAATCACTCTTCAAATTCCATACTATCAAAAATTGTCTCTTCCACAACCTTAACACACTCATCCGTATGTTTCTTTATATCCTCTCCCCAGAACCGGATTACTGTCCAGCCTTCAAAGTCCAACTTCTTATTTATCTCATCATCCCGCTCTATGTTACGGGAAATTTTATTAATCCAGAACTCACTATTATTGCTCTTTTCCAGTCTCTGTTTTAAAGTATCCCAATCTTTTCCATGAAAGAATTCTCCATCACAGAAAATAGCAATCTTATACTTTGTCAGTGCAATATCCGGGCTGCCTAGCAATTTTTTATAATTCTTACGATACCGTTATCCTTTGCTCCATAAAGCCTTTCTCAATATAATATAATGGCTCAGTTCTATTTTGGTATCCTTTCCATGAATATTTTTCATATTCTTATGCCGCTGTTCTTTTGTTAAAACATCCGCCACGAAATCACCTCAACAATCAGTTTTCAATCAACTTTGCCAGTTTTTCTATCTCTTTCATTTCCTGTCTGACATTTATGCTCATAAGAGTCTTTACATCAAGAAGAACACCCTGAATTTTCTGATATTCTTCAGTATTATCTTTCCAGTTACTTACTGCTTCACCCACTTTAAGCATATTGGCATTATCTGGATACTTACTTTTTAGTGAATCAAAAGGCATAAGAAAAGCATTATATACTTTCATATTTTCTCCATGTTTTTTCTTGAATTTCCCCTCTTTTGCTATATACTCACCATATGTAATCTGTTTGTTTATTGATGTAGATTCTGGCAGATCCCAGGTCTTTCCTGTTACCCCATATTTATAATATTTTGCATCAAGTACATATACATCTGTTCCATACAACATAATCGTATCTGGTTCAAGTGAAGCATTATCATATTTACTTCCATTAACATACCATGTTGTTTTTGGAAAATAATCTGCTTTGTTTTCAATGCCAAATACCTTATCAATCATTTTCTCCCATATATATTCAAAACGATATGTTCCATATCTGTAATTTTTATCAGAATCTTTATCTCCTTCAAAATCGATAATTGCAAGCATATGCCGGAATAGCATCCTGTTTTTATCATTAAATGTATTGGCAATCTTATATTTAAGAACAGAACGGAATAATCTTTCCTGTTTAACAATTGCTGGTTTCTTCGGCATCATTTCCGTATAGAGCCAGCCTATTCGTTCAAAGCTTTCATATACACAATACTCATGTATTAATGTAATCAGTTCGTTCTCTTTTACGCTATTCTTCTTTGTAACAAAATCAAGATAAAACACATCCATATCCTGTACATATGGTTTCTTGGTTTTTATTGTCCTGTTCCAATTGATCTTCCCCGATTTGGCAACTTTATATAAAACTTCCTGCTCCTTATAATAACCTCGTACAAAAAAGTCCTTAATAAGATACATATATGACTGCAATGGAAATTCTACTTCATCAAAAGCATTACCTTGCTTAAGAATTTCTGACTCTTTTCGTTCTGTGTTAGCTGAAAGTGTTGTAAGCAAGAGCATTATATCCTTGCGAAGCTCATTGTCATCTTCAGATATATGATATCCAAGCGGAAAATTGATACTTATGTCTCCATCATTACATCTTAATCCTACAAATGTATCCATTTCACGATTAGAATTCACTCTGCATTTACTCCGAATATCAACTTTCCTCAAAAAATCACCACCTAGTTTTCATTATTATCTGTATTCTTTTGTTGCATTTTTGAAAGCATTTTTTCATAAACGCTCACTCTCAATACTGCTGCCAGTTTATCTGATGTTGCAGTCTCATATGTAATAACCACATCTTCAAGAGACTTACAATTTTCATTAAATATAGCTGTCTTGTCCATTTTAAAGGCATCATCCCATAAATATTTAAGTACCTTTTCAGAAAATCTGCCTGCCTCTAGCTCTTTCTTTTTGGCAAAATATGTTCCAAGCCGCTTATCCTCAGAGCTTGCCATATCAACATTGATATCAATGACCATATCATTGATTACTGTAGCAAATGCTCCCCAGCTTACTTTTGTACCCACAATTATATCTTTTGAATGTTCAGACTTATCAAAATTATTCTCTATCTGTCTCATATTCCACCTACGCTGAAAAGCAGTGTCCAATGTAAATACATTCTGATCCGCTGTATTCATCGTTGCCAAAATAAACATATTTGATGGTATTCTTACCTGATGTTTTTCATCTCCGTAGACTTCCTTTGCAACCTCATAATTTGAAATTCCATATTCACTCTCACCAACCTCTTCAGCTGGATATTCCTCTTCATCTTTTCTGTCCAGAAGCTGGAATATTTCTCCAAATATTGCAGGAGCATTACCTCTGTTCAATTCTTCTATAACAAGATAATAGTCCTTACCCGGATCATTTTGTGCTTTCTTAAGTAACTTAGTAAATGGTCCAGGAGTAAATACATATTTCAACTTATCGCTACCATCTTTATCCTTTTCCACTCTCGGCAATATTTGTCCCACAAAATCTGAATATGTATAATCTGGATGAAAAACCACTCTCTCCATGCGTTTTTCATCATCGCAATATTTTGTCTTTATTTCATGACTTTTTCCAGCACCTGGAACACCATAAAGAAGAATATTTTCTCCTATTTTACGCTTAACAGACTCTTTATTTTCTTCCAGCGCATTATCACAGCCAGAAATAGAGATTCCGTATGTATTTTTATTGAGACACCTGTATATATTCAAAGCTTTCTGTAATTCTGTGGAGTATGATTCATTCAATCCTGCTGCTTTGATGATATCTGGTGCCTTGAATTCATTTTCAATTATATTTCTGCCATATTTTATTCCAAAAATATGTATAGATGCTACCTGCATCTTATCTTCCGCATTACCATACATTTCTTTAAGAATAGTCCCCAATTCATCAACTGTGAATTTCTTGTTTTCTATTTCTACATTTTTAATTTCAATAAGTTCCTTTATATCTACTTTTGTATTTGTCGGCAGCTTATAAAACTTATTATTAAGTGCTGAAATATTATACTCTCCACGAGTTTCATCATTGGCTTTAATGCCTATACAATCATAAACCAACTTTTCTTTATGCTTAAGAATCACCAGATAATCTCCTGTATGCAATAATCTTCTGAAGCTGACAAATGCCGGATCATCTATTGTAGTCAACGATAGCTGTACCTGGTCTGCCTGCTCTTTTCTTCTGCTTCTCACTATACTTGCACGCACACATCTGCTTTTTTCATCACCAAAGCTGATACCACTCTCTTCACCATCCGCAAGATACAGGACATTATCCTTGTAAATATAAAGAGGTATCTGTGTTATAAAATATTTTTTTAACTGCTCATCCCTGTCATTATAATCACACTTAAAATAGCCATCAGCCATAAGATAAGGAAACATATTCATCTGTTCTCCCGATATTGCTATATGTGTCTGTTTAGTTGTCCTTCCTTCATCTAATGTATTAGATGGTTCCAGTCTTTTTACCATTATTCCATCATATTCATTTGCTGAACTCTCTGGAACTATGTTCTTTATTATCTCTATTGCCTCTGTAAACTCCATCAGTCATTACCACCTTTCATATGGATTTTTATCACATGTGCTATCGCTCTTCCCAGAAGTGGAGGAACAGAATTTCCTATCTGCATATAAGTCTTCGTATATGCACCTCTGAAAAAATAATCATCAGGATAAGACTGTACCCTTGCTGCTTCCCTTGGTGTGAGTCCTCTTGCCTGTGTTGGATGAATATACATATTACAATCAAATTTCATATGTGCTGTTATTGTTTTACAAACCTTGTCATTTTCAAGTTTAAAATATTTATCTTTAAAAATACCATTTCTTCTCGCATATGGCATAATATCTGCAATCTTTGGATCATCAGAGCGGTCTCCCGGCTCCATGCGGCCATAAATTTCAATATCACGGTCATTGTTGTATCTCGCTTTATGATTTGATACTACATTAACCACTCTGTCCTGATTAATATATGAAATATAATCATTGGTGTCTGTAATATTATTTTTTTCTATTTTGTATCCGCTCTCCATTGAACCACTTTCTGTAGAATTTTTTACTCTTGAAGCCTCCAGTTCCCTAAGTGCAAATAGCGCGTCTCCAAGATTATGTTCTGGTATATTTTCACTTAGTGCAAATATTTCATTAAAAATTTGTTCGTTATCTACTCCCAGGCAATTTCCTATATATATAAGTCTTTCCCTGTTCTGTGGAACCCCAAAATTCTTGGCATTCAATATATGGCATTCTACCGAATATCCGATAGCACGAAAATCTTCTTTTACCTGTTCAGCTACAGATAACATTCCCTTAACATTTTCCATAACAAAAAATTTAGGGTGTACTTTTTTTACAACTTCAACATAACTCTTATACAGATGATTTCTAGGATCATCTATCAATCTCTGTCTGTTAGCCATACTAAATCCCTGACATGGTGGTCCACCAACAACAATATCAACGTTCCTGCCTGCCAGTAACTCATCAAGATTTTTTACCACATCTTTTATATCACCTAACACTATATGATTCCTTGGTGTCTCTGGATGATTGTGTGCATATGTGTCTACACAACAATCCTGTATATCATTTGCCAGACTTGTCACAAATCCTTCCTGTGTAAAGCCTAATGACAATCCACCTGCCCCACAAAACAGATCTATCATCTTTAACGAATCATCACTTACATTTCTTCTAGCATTTTCAATATATGTATTACAATATTTCCTTACCGGACACTTATTACATTCCTGTTCTTTTTCATTGCATATAAAAGCCAGCTTTCTAAAGGCTTTCATAAGTTCCGAATCATTATTCACATCAGTCTTATATAAATCTGCCCTGTCATTAAGGAACTTCTCTGTTACAGGCTTTGTAACTCTTTTTAGGCAAATACCCATATGATTATTCTCCTTATCGTCCAATCCAGCCTTTATAAAAGAAATAAATTCACCTTTATCATTTTTGTATTCCATATCAGTCTTTCCACTCTCCAAGATTTATTAATATTGTCTTTACCGATTGGGCAACAGCTCTTGATACATTGACTGTAACTGCATTTCCAAACTGTTTATATGCCTGACTGTCAGATACCGGGATTATAAATGAATCCTGAAACCCCTGCAATCTTGCACACTCACGCGGAGTAAGTCTTCTTACTCTTCCATTCTGGGTTACATAGTTATCCTGACAGGCTCTGTGCATCTTCGCCATAGTTGCACACAAAGGTCTTGCAATCTTCAGATCTATTTCCGATTTTGCCTTATATCCACCAGTACCATCTGATAATATTGTAGGCAATATTCTATCTGACAGGAAATATTTGTCATCAACTTCTGTTTCCAGTAAATCCTGTAATGTTTTATTAAGTTTTTTCTTTTCTGGAAATTCAAATCTTGCATTCTGATTATCAAAACATACAATATATGTCCTGTTTCGTGTCTGAGGCACTCCATAATCAGCTGAATTTAATATGTCACAGAACACATTATATCCAAGCACATCATGTAATATCCTGTATATTTCTTTATATGTTTCTCCATTATTATGGGTTCGTAAGGATCGTACATTTTCAAGAATAATTGCTTTTGGTTTCTTTCCTTTTTTAATTTTATCATCCACAATCTCTGCTATTCTGAAAAATAATGTTCCTCTCGTATCTTCAAACCCTTTTTGCTGCCCCATCATACTAAACGGCTGGCACGGAAACCCTCCTATCAGAATATCGCAGTCTGGTATTTCCTCTAATGGAATTTCATTTATATCCCCAAGAACAATATGTTCTCCAAAATTAGCCTTATATGTCTGTACGGCATATTTATCAAAATCATTTGCCCATATTATATCATAGCCTGTATCTACAAACCCTTTATCAAGTCCACCAAGCCCACTGAAGAATGAAACTACTTTCATCTATTGTTCCTCCTCAAGCTTATTATTTTTTATGTAATCTCTGATCCACAATCCAATTTCCACAGAGGCAGTTTTCCCTTCATTACGCAATAATGTCATAAATTCATCTTTTACTGCCGGTTCAATTGATATTTCTATTTTTGCAGTTTTTATTCTACCTGCCGGTCTTCCACAATTACTTTTCTTTTTATTAGTCATTGCATTTTCCTCCGTTTAATAAGCATATTATATAATGTTTTTATCAGGGTGTAAATATATTTTTATTAAAATTTATGTATACACTTTCTTTTCTGCTTGATATAATAAATACAAATCTACAGAAGGGAATACAATTACATGTACAGACAAATTATTGATACATTAAACCAGTTTCTGAATTATATACATATTCCTGGCACACCACTTAATCCAGATGCTTTCCAGGGAATATTAGTAAAGAAACTTTCAAACCAGAATATTATAAAAGATAAGCGAAGAATTAATGCCGGGGATACTTCTTCAACGGTTAACCAGACACATATTGACGTTACTGGTAAACAAGGCATGTTATTTTTCTTTGAAGAACTGAATAATGCAACAACCTCCGTACAAAGCATTGATATTGATATATACGATAACAATTTCAGGTACCTTCGCGAAATCGACCAGCCCTCTGGCAGGACAGACTCAAACGGAAACACTTACTATGTACGTTCCAATATCTATCTGCCACAATACTTAGCAGCTTTCAATTTTACTCTTCACAGTTCTGCATATAAAAAATATGGTCATACTGGCGACCAGGTACAAATTAACATTCCAGATTCTGAAGAGGCTTTTACCCAGCTTCAGAGATTTGCATTCCAGGATGACGCTCTTGTTATGCTAAGATATGATTATCTGAGATATGTTGCTATTCTCATTCCATGTGAATTGTGTAACAATCTGTACTCTATTACAGACACTCATGGTTCACATAATGTAAACTATGTAGCAATGAATCCTTCATATAACCCAGTATTAGCACATCAGATCCAGTACAATATTATTTCAAATGATGTAAGTTACGATGATATTGAAGCCATGACTTTGCAACGCACACTAAATAATAATCCATGCGCCGGTACAGATGTCGAAAAGATTGTAAAGACACGTGTTTCGCAAGGCTCTTTCCGTAGACTGTTACTTCTTGAACGTCATCACTGTAATCTTTGCGATATTTCTACCACATCTGTATTACGTGCAAGCCATATTAAAGAATGGGCTGAATCCTCCAAAGGAGAACGTATAGATGCAAACAATGGTTTGCTTTTATGTGCTAATCACGATGCCCTGTTTGACAGACATCTAATATCTTTTGAACCTAATACCGGAAATATATGCATTTCAGCATCAATTGATGATGATCAGCAAAATGCCTTAAATCTTTCTAAAACCGCCAGAATTTCCATGAATGAGCGAATGAAGGCATACATGCAGATACACTATAAAAAATTTATTGAAAAAGAAAATCAATAATTTCCCAATTGCGAGATGTACCTACATACATCTCGCAATATTTTATCTCCGCATATCCCACATCTTGTCTTTTGCTTTTTCTGTATTAGTATCTCTACCAACGCTCACATCATAAATCCTCTGGAACTCCTCATAAAGCTCATCTCCAACCAGCTTTATCTCCAGCCTTTTCATTACATTCGAGAACAGTCTTATACTTCCACTTACATCAGCAATATCAAATCCAAATATATCAGCCTTAACAGAATCACTGACATTCTCATAGCCACTAAGCTCTGATATTTTCCTGACAATCCAGCCAACTTTGTCCACAGGTTCAGTTTCTCTAGTTTCCAAAAATTCACTTTTATCTGTTACATCAGTTATACTTTTGCCAACTCTTGCCACATTCACATTAGGCGAATTATGAATCTCTGGTATTCCTATGCCATCTAAATCAGTCTGTTGTTTTCTCGCACTATCAGCTTGCTCTTTCTGTCTGCATATTTCATTCTGATTATTGTTAGGTTTCATTACTGTAATATTTGTCTCTGGCTCAACAACCGTTTCCGTTGTTCTCTCAACCGCAGTATCCTCTTCCATCTCTGGTATCCCAACATCCCTGTCTGCAACAATTTCTTCTTTCTCCGACACCGAATAATAAGCCGTATACAAATCTTCTTTCACGATGCCATCAGCAAGCTGCAACTGTCTCTTAATCTTTCTTTTCTCCTGCTTCAGCTTGTCAAGTTCTTCCTGCGCTTCCACATGCCATATCTGATATTCCCGATACTGCTCATCCGTCTTAATCTTCCGTTTCCAGCTTGAACTTTCTCTGTATATCTCCTTTTGCCTACCCTCAATCTGTTGCATCTTTTCTTGAATAATCCGGCTTCCGTGTCCCTACTGTCCGGGAATTGGAAACCGCAAATCCGTTTTTAAGGAAACCGTCATTCCGGCAGTGGAAACCGCTGCCATATTTCCTTTAGAATGTATGCATACATCTTTTGATGTAAATACATTTTGAAGGAGATCATGAGTATGACCAAATATCGGGAGATTTTAGGCTCAGCAGCCGGAATCTCAGCCAACAGAACATTGCTGACAGTTGCAATGTATCTAAAAAAACTGTCAATCGTGTCTTGAAGCGTGCTAAGGAATTAGATATTTCCTGGCCACTTGATGCAAATCAAACGGATGCCGTTCTTGCAAAAAAATTTTTCCCTTCTGCAAAACAGATCAAAACCAACAAACGAATGCCTGACTACGATTACATCCGTAAAGAGCTGCTCCGCAATGGTGTCAGCAGGAAACTCTTATGGACAGAATACATGGAAGAATGCCGTGCAAATGGCAAATAAACCACTCATGTATTCTCAGTTCTGCTATCATATCCAACAGGATGAGCAGAAACATCGTGCAACAATGCATATCAACCGCAAACCCGGCGAACAGGTCGAAGTTGACTGGGCAGGAGATCCTGCCATGATCATCGATCCCGATACCGGCGAGATCATCAAGGCATACATATTTGTCGGTGTAATGACATACAGCCAGTATGCGTATGTAGAAGCCTTTTTGGATATGAAGCAACGATCCTGGAGCAATGCACATGTCCATATGTATGAATTCTTTGGCGGTGTTGCCAGGATCCTGGTTCCTGATAACTGCAAAACGGCAGTCGTCCATAATGGCGGCTGGAAAGACCAGCAGCTCAACGAAACCTATCAGGAGCTGGCAGAACACTACGGCACAGCAATCATCCTGGCACGCGTCAGAACCCCAAAAGACAAACCCAATGCAGAGGGTACTGTCGGAAATATCTCTACTTGGAGCACTGCTGCACTCCGCAATGAACAGTTCTTCTCTTTGAACGAACTCAACCATGCGATACACGATAAACTTAACCAGTTTAATCAAAAACTCTTTCAAAAGCCTGCAAATAAAAAGTCAAGGCTAAATTGAAAGAACATTGAAAATTTTATACAGGTTGAAAATTGGGTATCAAAATAAGACCACCACGCGAGTAAACTCGCATAATAATTGGTTTCTGGAAGTCCGGACAGGCGGTTTCCCGCCTGCCGGGTTTGCGGTGTTACCGCACCGTAATATTCATTCTTTCTGCCCACTTCTGAAATTCACCAACTCCACAACATCTTTGATGTCATTATTCACAAGTAACAGATATTCATCCTGTAACTGATGAAACCTCTTCAAATCCTCTGCATACTTTGCTCCACCGACTGCAAAACGCTTCTGCTCTACAATCCTTAGTCTATATAACTTTGCATAAAACTTTTTCTGGAATGGTGATAGCTTCGCGGATTTTTCATATTCATCCAAAACAAATGACATACATAATTCCTCAGCAATAGAATTTACATATCATTGTATAATTTCCAAATTCTACACTATACTATCTTTGCATATAACAAACCCCGCATTTACCCATAAATTTCTTCTTTCACATTAAAAGACTGTCCAATCATATTATATTTATAAAATTTGTACAAAATATAGTTTTCCTTATCCATTTCATGCGTCGACAATATTATTTGCTTATCAGAAAAATCATTTCGAAGCACCTCAATTAATGAAGAGATATTTATATCATCCATGGTTTGCACTGGATCATCAATAAGAATAAATCCTATATCATCAGAAGACGCTTTTATATACCGTTTATTCATTGCAAAAAGAAATGCTAAAACAAATCCTGAAAGTTGTCCCGAACTAAATGTATTTAATATATCGTGCTTAGCATCTCCATTTGAAACAAACCTCATTTCATCTTTACTTACAAATACACCCAAGCCATTTTGATAATCTTGTAGAATTTTCCCTGTATATATCAACAATGGTACTCTTAATTGTTTCAAAGTAATATTTTTATACTCTTCTACTGATTTGTCATATACCTTGCTCAATTCATTCAACTGTTGACGAACTCTCGTTACCTTTTCTTTTCTAACAATCAATTCCTTCATTTCCCTCTTAATTTCATAAATTTCAGTATTTTCCTTTTCCCAGACAACCTTTTCTAAATATTTAAATTTCTTCTTTAACATTTCTACCGTCATCTGCTTCATCATATTCTTTATATCTTCACCGTAAAGTTCTTCTATCTTATCATATTTATGCTTAGTATATAGATTGCCAAATTCTTGATTCTCTATATTCTTAACCAACCCAGATAATACTCTTTGAATATCTATCACCAGATTATTTTCCCCTGTTTTGGTCTCATACTCTGTAGTTGCAAGATATTTTACTATTTTCTCAACATTAGCTACCCTTCCCGAATTACTGATAAACCTTTTTAAAGACATTTTTCTCTGTATTAGTAACTCAATAGCACTTTCATCTAATCCATCCATATATGGATGGATTAGCTCCTTTATTTTTTCAACCGCTCTTTCCAATTCTTTTCTTTTCAGTACTATTCGTTCCCCTATACTTCCACTTTCGATTTGCAACACTTTTTCTACTTCCTCAAAACCATCATTTAATAAAGTTGTATTAGCAAATTTTGTATTACAAAATGGACATACGCTTCCTTGTTCATCATACTCATTTTTTGCATTTTTCAGAGCATTTCGAGCATTTGTTAACTTGTCTATTGCTTTTTGATTTGTAGAAAAAGTACTTCTTAAACTAAGTATTTCATCTGTAATACTTTTAATTAATGAAAAGTCATATTCCTCCAATTCCGGAACTAATTTTTTTAACTCAACAATATCCTCTTCTTTATAACTAGTCTCTTCGGGAATATCCTGCCTAAATAACAAGGTACAATTATAAATTCGTATCATGGAATCCCACTTTTCCAACTGCTGTTCCACTTTTTGCACTGACACCAAATTATTAATTACATATCCTCTATAAGCTATATAATCATGTATCGAATTTTCTTGCATCACCTCTGATATATCTTGATTCCAGTGATAGTTTCTATAATCCTTTTCATTCTCCCAAAATGAAATTATACCTGCTAATATATTTACTCCTCTCTTAATCTCAGAGTTATCTAACTCAGCAATATTTGACCTATCCCAAAAATATAAATTCGAATCTTTATTATATAAACCCAAATCTACATACTCTATATTTTCGACCTCAGTCCGCATGTTACTCTTCGATAATGCTTTTAGCGTTGCCGCCTTCTTCTTCAATTCACTATCCAGTATCATAATCTCATCATTAATAGGATGACCACTAATTCCATTTCTATTTCCAATAAGATCTATAACTGCTTTTTTTCTGTCGTCTATAATAGCTGTATTTAGCAAAACATTCATAGCATTTTTTCTATCAGTGATTGTTCTTTTCAAAAAGTGTACAGACTCAGCCTGTGAAACATAATAATATACATTAAAATTTTTAGCTCTATATTTTATTAAGTTCTCATCATCTACAGAATCTTTCCAATCATCATAATTATAAAGAAAACTATCTAGTCTGTCAGTGGAAATAAACTCGGTAATTTCACCATAATGAATTGAATTACCAATCTCTAATTTATGATTATCGTTTAATATTTTTGCAAATATAGTAAGAAATTCATTTTGTTCATTTTTCAAAGTCAAAACAACATATCCATCCTCATTTGCTTTATTAAGCAAAATATTTTTTCCTAAATTTGTGTTTTTCCTCTCTATTTCTTTATCAAGACGTGTAATATTTTTTGAAAATATCAACTCTATTGCATCAAAAAATGTAGTTTTTCCAAATCCATTGGGTCCAGACAAAATAACTGGATTTTTATAATATTCAATACGGAATTCATAAAATTGAATATGATCAAAGCACTTAAAATTTTTCACACGTAAATTTACAATTTTATATTGCATTACTGCACCTCCTCCATTAGTTGGGTTAAAATTTCATCAATTCTCATTTTTGTAATAGAGCTTGACTCTAAGTCTATCAAATCTTCTATTTCAACCTTATTTGTTTTAATCGCTTCATCATATTTTACTAAATTTTCACTCAATGCGTCTTTAACCATTTTTTCCAGAGATATATCATCTGAAGTTGCCTTAAATCTGTACTGCAAAAATGGAATTTTTGAAAACAACCTAATTACTAACTCATAGACGCTATTATAGTTTGTACCATTCATAAGCGAATAGTAATTTTCCTCAGCATCTGCCAATTCCGAAAGTATCTCCACAATATTTTTGTCGCTATAATCAGACAAGACATTTTTTAATCCAACTACCTGCTTTTCTGTATATGGTAAAATATATCTTTTAAAATAATTCGGTGACTCTTCAATTGAATAAATCAAATTTCTGTACTTGGTCAGCATATTTTCTTCCGAAAATTTAACAAGATATATGGCTGATGTATTCTTATCAATTTGTGATATTTCTTGCATAGTTTTAAATGACTTAATTATTGAATACTTTATTCCTTTTTTATCACTCTCTGCATTAATATATTCTTTCTCCAATTTGCCCAACTCCTCTCTTATGGATTCCTCTTTGTCTAAAATGTTACTACAATCAATAAAATTCAAAATAAAATAACTGACAATATTTTTATCAGTATTAACATAAAACATCCTGTTATCTTCTTCCCACGTTTTAGCAAAATTATATTGTTCAAACAATTTATTTATTATTTCGTTCATTACCTCAATTCTCCTAATGCATTTTTTCTATCTATAAGTCTAATAACTTTAGGTCTGTTACAATCTTTCTTCATCTTTTCAATTGTAGAAGAAGTCATCCCACTTATCTCTTTTATTTCTTTTTCTGTTAACACACTTATGTCCCCACCATTAAACACTAGCGATTCTTCAGATAATTGATCTGTAATTAACACATCACATTCATATAGCAACGACCTATCTGATTCTTTTTCCAATTCTTTTCTCAAATTCTTTTGAAATTCATTTATGTCATAACTGCTATCCAATGTTAACCTATATGTCTTACTGCCATCTTTTACCGTCTGATATGCATTGTTTCTTTCTAGCCCCAGTGTTTTGATTTCCTTCAAAAGATTAAGAAACAAATGCGAGATCAAACTATCTTGTGGTAAATTATTGTTTTTGCCTACTACAGGCGTTTTTAATAGTAAATTATGTATAATCTGATTTTTATCCATTTCCGTTTTTTCGTTCAAGATGCTAATTTGCTTAAACAAATTGCAAGCATCAGAATTATTACAATCTTTACAGTTACTCTCAGTACAATGATTCCATGTCTCACTTGGATACTCTGCATAAGCATCTCGAATACTTCTTAACACTTGAAAATATTGATATGCAACGGTATCCATTTCCTCGTGATAATCTACCATTATCTTTTCTACCATTTCGCTAAATGTCAATATACATTTCCCAATCTTGTTTTTTTCAATATAAAATTCCGTAATTTTATTTTTCATGTACAACAACAACTGATCATAAACCAATGCCGCATAATCGACATCAACAAATGTATATTCCGGACATTTTATCCTTAATATTTCAACTATGACTGCATATGCTTTTAATCGAATTTCCTTTACATTATCGAATTTTTCATCATATGCACACAAGAACGCTTCATCATCACATAATAACAGATTATCCTTTTTTAACTCTTCTATTTTCCTCTCTATGATAGTTTTGTATGTATCTAATGCCTCATCAATTGCTATAACTGCTGACTTTATCGTAGTCATATCCTTTGAATTTTTAGATACATACTTTATTAAACTATACACATCAGCCTTTTTATGATTTCCTGACACTTTATCCAGAACAATATAATCTTCTTCTCTATCCGTATTCGGAATATCCTTTTTTTTCACCACTTTTTTCTTTAATTCATCCTTCAGCTTACCAGTATATGTCAACGTTGATGACACAAAATCCACCGGAAATGGTCTTTCATTCGCTATGTGAAAATACCCATATTTCGCCTCATTTTGAAGAATGCCTATTACAAACGAAAATTTAGCATTTTCTTCCAATTTTATCGCACCTGCTTTAACTTGATGCAACGAAATATATTTAGCATCTTTTCTTAAAGAAAAATCTTCTTCACCCTCAATTTGTAAATCATAACCTGAAATACTTTTATCCTGCTGCAATAAATCCAATATATTTTTTATTGCAATATACAATGCTACATGTCCTTGATATTCATAATTTTCCCAAGATGTAATTGCATTTATAGACTCAATCAATCTCATTCTTACATTTTTCTTAACAAACCGCTTGTTAAAACTTTCTCCTTTCTTACTAGTTACTCCAGAGAGATCCCTTACCCTTTTACAGCCAAGCAATCTCCACAATCCCAAATCACTGCAATTATATTAGCCATATCAATATCTCTCCTGTATCTCATATATCCACATAATACCACAAACCGAGCCACCTCCCAGGGCTTCCCGTTTCCCCCCGCACTGCCCATTCGGATTCCGCTTCGCTCCATCCTCATGACGGCTGACGCCGTATAGTCTCACCCGAAAAATCATCTTTACGAATGCAAGCATTCGACATATGATTTTCGGGTTGCGACTGCACTGCTTACAACTTATTCAAACTCAATCGTTCCAGGCGGCTTACTAGTCAAATCATAGAATACCCGATTGACTCCCTTAACCTCATTTATGATTCTCGTCATTACGGTCTGCAGCACCTCAAACGGAATATCTGCGCTTTCTGCGGTCATGAAATCAATGGTCTTCACGGCACGAAGCGCAACGGCATAATCGTACGTTCTCTCATCGCCCATAACGCCGACGCTGCGCATGTTTGTGAGAGCAGCAAAATACTGGTTGATGTCGCGGTCGAGACCGGCTTTTGCAATTTCTTCGCGGTAAATTGCGTCTGCGTCCTGCACGATGCGGACTTTTTCAGCAGTTACTTCGCCGATGATACGAATTCCAAGTCCAGGACCCGGGAATGGCTGACGGAATACGAGGTATTCCGGAATGCCGAGTTCGAGACCGACTTTGCGGACCTCATCTTTGAAAAGGTCACGGAGAGGCTCGATAATTTCTTTGAAATCAACGTAATCCGGGAGACCGCCGACGTTGTGGTGGCTCTTGATGACAGCGGATTCACCGCCTAAGCCGCTCTCTACAACATCCGGATAAATGGTTCCCTGTACGAGGAAATCAACAGCACCTACTTTTTTTGCTTCCTGTTCGAAAACGCGAATAAATTCTTCGCCGATAATTTTTCTCTTTTTCTCCGGTTCTTCGACACCGGCTAATTTTTCATAAAAACGATCCTGCGCATTGACGCGGATGAAATTCAAATCATAGTCGCCGTCCGGACCGAATACCGCTTCTACTTCATCACCTTCATTTTTACGGAGAAGTCCCTGGTCTACAAAGACACAGGTGAGCTGGTCGCCGATGGCTCTGGAAAGAAGCACGGCTGCAACCGAGCTGTCAACACCGCCGGAAAGAGCGCAGAGCACGCGGCCATTGCCGACTTTCTCACGGATTGCCTTAATCTGATGCTCAACAAACGAATCCATGCGCCAGTCACCGGAACAATGACATACATTGTAAACAAAGTTGGAAAGCATTTTCGTTCCCTCTTTGGTGTGAAGCACTTCCGGATGGAACTGAATGGCGTACAATTTCTCCGATGGATTTTCAGCGGCTGCCACCGGGCAATCTGCCGTATGTGCACAGATATCAAATCCCGGTGCCACCTTAGAAATATAATCAAAATGGCTCATCCAGCATACGGTGTCTTTGCTGACATCCGTAAACAATGCTGAATTGGTATTTACATGAACGTCGGTTTTCCCGTACTCACGAATCGGTGCTTTCTCCACCGTTCCACCAAGCACGTGCATCATCAACTGAGCGCCGTAGCAAAGGCCGAGTACCGGAATACCCATTTCAAATAATGCTTTGTCATAAGAAGGAGCACCATCCTCATAGCAGCTGTTTGGTCCGCCGGTCAAAATAATGCCCTTTGGATTCATTTCCTTTATTTTTGCTAAATCCGTTTTATACGAATAAATTTCACAATATACATTGCATTCACGAACTCTGCGCGCAACTAACTGGTTGTACTGACCGCCAAAGTCCAATACGATGACTAATTCCTTATTCAAAATTAGTTTCCTCCTTCTTCATTTGATTCTAATAATATTGTGTAAAAGCCTTTTCGTGCGGACACGAACGCCTTTTGTACTTTTTACCCTAGTATCTAACACATTTTATCACGAAACATCCTATGGGGTCAATGAAAACTCCTACAAATCAAAATACCCGACAAATTTGACATCGTGCTTTCCTTTTGGAAATAAATAATGGTAAAGTGCGATGAAATAATCGTCTGTCATGCTGGCAAGATAATCGACGACAAGCTGATTTTTCTCCTGCTCGGCATACGGCTTTCTGACATGGGATTTGACATAAAAATTATTTTTCTCCATATATGCCATGTGATGTCGGTAAAAAACAGAAGATTTGTCTCCGCTTTCTGCCTGGCGCAAAAGTTCCTCATACAATTCACCAAACATTGGGCGGATTTCATTTTCATATAAATCGTTGAGTGACTTATTGTTATAAATCATTTCATAATTTTCTTTTTTCGCCTGCCGCAAAGCGTCAAAATATTCTTCATCCATTTTCAAATAATCTTTGCCATAACTGTTCTCGATGATATTGACACTGAAATTATTGATAATTTCACCGTTGCTGGTGCCAATCGCCCCGGCGGTAAATGGTGATTCTTTTAACAAATTCAGGCGCATTGCGTCCTGTCTGTCTTTACCAAGATAGGCAATAATATCGCAGATACGCATCACGCAGCCCTCTAACGTGCACGGAATCAACTCGCCGATTGCCTTCTCATCGACATAGCACGCTTCCACCTTTTTATCGTATTCTACAAAGGTAGACATCTCGCATGGACGGTATTCTTTTAATTCCAATTCGCCATTGTGGCAGAGAATTCCGTCTAAGGTCTGCAAACTGATATTCCAGTTTACCATATCGTCCAGCACGCGGACGCTATGTACATTATGGTTAAAATAACGGCCGGTATGCTCCTGATACAGACTGCTCAGAATCCGCTCGCCGGCATGGCCAAACGGCGTATGACCGATATCATGTCCCAGAGAAATGGCTTCAATCAAACTTTCATTGAGGCCTAACACACTGCCGATATTTCTTGCGATTCGTGACACGAGCTGAACATGCAGGGCACGCCTTGAAATGTCATCATTCTGGTAAAAGGAAAATACCTGCGTCTTATCCGAATAACGGTTGTAATACGGCACATGCATAATTTTCTCCACATCCCGCACAAATGCCGGACGCCACAAATTCGCCTTATCGTGGTCCATGCGTCGTCTCACGATTTTCTCATCCGGAAATGCATACGGATTTTTCTTATGTTTCTCCCTGTCCTCTAAAATCCGCTCCTGCAATTCCTTCGATAATGAATGATACTGCGCCATAATTCCCTCCATTTTTCATTTCTTTATTCTTCCGAATCGTCCTCCGTCACAACGATTTCCGTCTTTAACCGGCTCAATCGTCTGGATATCGAAATCGTCACATACAAGTCCGTGATACCGCTGTAGACCAGTGCAATTCCGAGACACATAATCAAAATCTGCGCTGCCTCAAACGGATTCATCAAAAGCACAATCCCGGCAACAATATTTACAATTGCCATCGCAAACGCCACGTGCCACGTACCATGTCCGAGGCGAAGCATATCAACCGAATTCTGCATTTTCATAATACCGCTCATCGTAACCAGAAAACCAAGCACCGCCGGAATCAAATCCGTCAGTTTGTCCACTTTCACAATCACGAGAATTCCACCGAGGATTGCACACAATCCCACGACAAGGTCATAGCGGTAAATAATTCCACTGATGTCTTTTCGAAGATAATTAATAAGAGAAACCACTCCTATTGCCAAAAGCATCGCCGCCAGCAGATAGCAAATCGTTTTCATCGTTGCCCCCGGCCAAAGAATCAAGACAATACCAAGTGCAATAAAAATTACTGCGAGCAAAATCAAATTCCATTTCAACTGTTTTAATAAACTCATAATCACCCTCCAATCATTCAAAATAGTATTCTGTCGTTACCATATCCACACCAACTTCATCCAAGAGACGCTTCATTTCTTCCTCTTTATTTACCGTCCAGACATTGACAAAAAGCCCCGCCTTGTGAAGTTTTTCCACATCCTCTTTGGAAACGAGCGTGTAACGCGAATCGAGTGAAATCTCATTTTTTGCAAGCCATGCAATCAGCTCATCCGAAACTTTCGTCCACTTGTTGCCGCCAACCGCCCCATAAACGTACTGAAGCCTTGATCCCGGGATTCCGATATCTTTCAAACGCAACAGTGCCAAAAGGTGCATACTAATAAAAACCGTTCGTTCAAGAAGTCCTTTTTGTTTCACTAAATCAACGATTTCTCTTAGTTCTACAGTTGTATAATCCATCTTCAGTTCCACAATTGGGTGAATTGTTTCGCTCCGCGCCATAATGGACAAATACTGTGAAAAAGAAATCAAATGCTGTAAGGGATGCTCCTCTCTCTTTTTCCCCGCTGTCACCGGATAGCTTATTATTTCCTCAAAAGTCATCTGGGGAATCCAGCGGTCAATTCCGCACATCCTGCGCAAATGGCCATCGTGGCTGACAACGTAAACGCCATCTTTTGATTTCCAGATATCACATTCCACGCCATAAAAATCCCCTTCTACCGCCATTGCAAATGACGCCTGCGTGTTTTCCGGCGCCTCCGAACTGAAACCGCGGTGTGCAATTCTCTTGATTTTCATTTGGCATCCTCCTTGGTTTGAGATATGGTTTCTCATGTTTATAACGTAAGTATACTCATTTTGGAGGAAAAAATCAACTTTGATGCAGAAAGGGTTTGTTGGAATTTTTCAGTTTCCGTAATTGAATAAAACAGCTTTATGTCCCGAGGGCACTTTCGTTCGTTGAGTACGTAGCGGTATGGACACTGAAACTACCAGTGCCTCATACCGACGTACTCAAAACCCACGGGTTCACAAAGCTGTTTTATTAAATTACTGGAATACTGAAAAGATTTTCAACAAATACCTTTTCCATATTTACTTTTCTTCTATGTATCTTCCTATTATTCTTTCAACTTTCTTATCCGTTTCATACGACCGCACAGTTTTCAAAAAGTCGTCTGTTGTTACGATTTGAAATTGATATGTCTGATAATATTTATGCAGCATTTGAAAGAATGTTTTATCGCCCATTGTTTTCCACAGTTCATACAGGAATAGTTCGCCACCCTCGTAAACAGAGTTTGAGTATTCGTCCGGCTTGTCCTGATAATCGCTTACGCTTCGGTTGATTGCTTTGGTGCGGGAAGACTGGGGGATGACAATTTTTTGGAACCAGCGGTCCATGTCTTTGCGGGTGGAATACTTGTCGCTCCACATTTTTTTCTGTAATTTTTTATTTGCATAATAAGAGAATAACACGTCTTCACAGAACTCGCAAAAGCCCTCGTCAAGCCACGGCTCCTTGTACGAGTCGTTGCCGATTGCAGCGTAAAACCACTGGTGAGCGATTTCATGCGGAACATGCGCTTCCAGTCCCCCGTAAGAATTCTTGTCAATTTTGCGAAAGTCCTTCACATCCGGCATGCCAATCATGCAAAGTCCCGGATATTCCATCGCGCTGTTCATAAAGCAGTGCACGATTTTTAACTGTGAAAACGGATACGAACCTATTTTTTCCGAAAAAATGCGGACTGCCTCTTTCGCAAGCTGCATGGAATATTTGTAATAGCTCTGATTTTTCTCATAATTTGGTCCCAAAATTGAAATCGTTGTGCTGCCGGTCTTCGCATCCAGCCGGCAAAAATCACCCGACAAAACCGCTGCAAACTCTCTTAACTTTTTGCCGGTAATCGTTGTTCCATCCTGCACAGAGTGCTGCGTGCCGGTTGCTGCAATCGTGTATTTTTTCGGATGCCGGAATGTAACTTCATAATCTGCTGCCTCATACACATACGTCTCATCGTTGTCACCCACATAAGGATTTTCGTTCCACGCCCCCTTTTGATAGCGAGAGATACAGGGAAAACAAAACGAAAGCTGATACATTTCATGCCCGTCATAAGAGATATAGCCAAATCGGTTTTTCTGTTTTGGAATCTCGGTGCGAAATGAAAATTCAACAGTTACACACTCGCGGGCCGGTGCTAAAACCCGGTTCTTATCAGATAAATAAAGAACTGATGCATCTTCTTTTTTATCAATCTCCAAAGTATGTCCTCCGATTCTTGCCGAGATTATCTCGGTTTTGCACGCTTTCTTTTTCTGGTTCGTTTTCTCCTGCAAAATAGCGGCTGCCCAATTGCGCACGCAAATACTCTTCAAATCATCATCGGTCGCATTTTTTAGTGTCGCACGGACCGTTCCGGAAAGAACCTTGTTGTTGGTGTCAAGCGATATGTTCATCCGGTATTTGCCGGCATACGCTTTTCCTTCCTTTTTTATCTTTTCGTGTTTCTGTTCTACTTTTGTCGTCTCTGGATTTGCTGTGATAAAAACACCCGCGGCAACCGCCACGCCTATTACCACCAGTATTATGACTGCTATACCTATTTTCTTCATTCGCTTCCTCACTTCCTATCAAGTTTACTTCGTTATTTCCCCTACAAAATATCCACACAAAACTGATACTTGGAAAGTTTTTTTGCTTCTTTCCTTGTTTTTGCGCGATACAATTTGAGGTTATCTGCCGTTGTGACATAACCATACAATTTCGTTATCACACGCCCTCTCCTTGCATAAATTTTCTGCTCCCATGGACCTTTTTTCTCCCCAATTTCTTCAAAAGAAATCTTCTCGCCGTTCTGATCAAACAATGCAATCTGGCTGTGCACGCCTCCGCTCTCCTTTGTAAACACAACAATCTGATAAGGGGAAACAAACACACTTTTTACTGCCAAATGACTGTTTAGCTTTTTATTGACTGCAATCTCTCTACTCCCTTTTTTATAAACCGTATACGGGATTTCAAAATTCCATGAACCGCAGATAGACTGCTCTTTATCCTGAAGATAAACCGTCAAAATCCGAATCCGAAGAGTTCCGTCTTTCTTAATGACATCCTCTTTATCAAATTTCATCATTCCGATAAACGCATGCTTGTCAACACATTTTCCATCCATCAAAATGTCGGAATCTTCTTTTGACATCTGTTTTCCAAAACTATACTGTGCTTTCACACAGATTCCATTTCCTTCCTTTGAAAAATCCATCTGCTCTGCCTGCATTTTCATCGTAACATACACAGAAAATCCATCGCAGTAAACTTCCGACGCCGTCAGTTTGATTCCTTGGCTTTGTGCACTTAAATGGTTTTCCTTTTCCTGTGTAATCTTTTTCGCATCCTTATACTCACCGGAGTAAATAACTCCCTTCTCTACCTTTTGGAAAATGGTTCCAAGAATCGGAAGATTTGCCGCAAGTGACGGATTTACCGCAAGCACGCTGCCGCATATCAAAATAACAACACAAGCTGCCACCGCCAGATGTTTCCACGTGCGGTTTTCAATTTTTCTCTCCGGTGCATCCGGCAGATTCTGCAATGTATCACAAATTGTCTGTTTTACCGCATCCGGCACCTCATCCGTTCTCCGAATACTGCCAAGCCATTTTGTAAATCTATCCATAATAAATCCCTCCAATTCATAAGCGTCCGTCGCTGTCAGGTGATGCTTCTTTCCCAAGCTCATAAAATTGCTCTAAAGTCTTTCTCGCTGACTGCAGCCTGCTTTTTACTGCACTTTGTCCAATTTGCAGTGCCCCCGCAATTTCCCGGACTTTAAACTGCTGCCCGTAATAAAGCTCCACAACAATCCGCTGCTTTTCATTTAGAAAACCAAGCATTTCCTGCCACTCGATTTCTCCGTATTTATCCGAGCAGTCCATGACATCCGGGAAATTATCTGCCGTAACCGTCCGCTTATTTTCATTGTAAATCGCATAACACCGGTGAATTAAAATCCGCGTCATCCATGTTTTAAAATACTTAGCATTTCGCAAAGAACCTATTTTTTCCCAGCAGATAAGAATCGTTTCCTGTATGGCATCTGCCGCATCCTCGTCATTTTGCAAAATAGCAATTGCGGTCTTATACATACTCACCTGATAATTCTCCACCAGTTTCACAAAGGCTTCTTTGTCGTGCTTTTTCGCTTGTAACACAAGTTTTTTGTCCATGGTATGTTCCTTTCTTCCAAGGCCTTGAAATTAAGTACTACAACTATTAGATAAAAGAATACCACATTTGGTCGGTTTTTACTTCAAAAAAAGCCACATCTACCTGCGGGTACAGGTAAATATGACTTTCTTTTTTATGATTTCCTATTTTCTACTCATACCGAAGTGCTTCGATTGGATCGAGTCTCGCCGCCTTGTTCGCCGGATAGTAACCGAAGAACACGCCGATAATCATGGAAAATACAACGGAACCAATGATGGCAGCCACCGGAGCAGATGCCGCATAGCCTAGGAGGGAAGCGGCGACGGCTCCGAGAATAAATCCTAAGATAATCCCAAAGACGCCTCCCAGCAAGCAGAGGATAACCGCTTCTATTATAAATTGCAGGCGGATGGAGCTGTTCTTTGCACCAAGCGCCTTGCGCGTACCGATTTCTCTGGTACGCTCGGTAATGGAAACAAGCATAATATTCATAACGCCGATTCCTCCAACTAAAAGAGAAATACCGGCGATAAACGCAATCGCAATGGAAACGGTATCAATCATGTCGTTCATGGAACTTGTCATACTGCTCATCGTATTCTTTACATTTTCTACCTTTAATCTAAAGAAAAAGTATGAACAGCCTGTGTTCATACTTTAATAATTCGGACATAAAGTTGTGATTTTTCTGTTAAATGGAAAATAGTTCCTCTAACTGCTCATACGTCTCCACCGTGTTCATTGCACGACGCAGAGAAGCAGAATGTGGGTAACCTGCGGTGTACCACGCCGCATGGCTCCGCATCTCCCGCATACCGCGTTTTTCGCCTTTCCACTCAATCTGCATTTTGGCATGGCGCAGAATCATCCGGCACACTTCGGAAAAAGGTGGTTTTTCCGGTACCATTCCGGTTTCTAAATATGTCTTAATCTGATGAAAAATCCATGGATTTCCCTGTGCGCCGCGGCCAATCATCACACCATCACAATTTGTCTGCTCCATCATATTTTTCGCATCTTCCGGCGTAAAAATATCTCCATTTCCAATGACCGGAATTGACACCGTATCTTTCACTTTGGCAATTATTTCCCAGTCAGCCTTTCCGCTGTAATACTGTTCTCTCGTTCTGCCATGTACTGCCACAGCCGCTGCGCCTGCTGCTTCCGCCGCCTTTGCCATCTCGATTGCCTGCACTTCGTCCGCACCAAATCCTTTGCGAAACTTTACCGTCACCGGTTTGTCAATCGCTTTTACCGTTTTCTCAATAATTTTTGCCGCAAGCGGAATGTTTTTTAGGAGGGCAGAACCCTCGCCATTATTTACAACCTTTGGCACAGGACACCCCATATTGATATCTAAAATGTCAAAATTCCGATGCTCGATTTTCTTTGCCATCTCACTGATAATATCCGGGTCCGAGCCAAATAACTGCAGCGATACCGGGCGTTCCCTGTCATCAATCCGAAGTAAATCCTCGGTATTTTTGTTATTATAAAAAATACCTTTTGCACTCACCATTTCCGTACAGATTAAATCCGCTCCCTGCTCTTTGCAAAGCAGACGAAATGGCAGGTCCGTAACCCCTGCCATTGGTGCTAACACAATATTGCCATCTAAGCTTACATTGCCGATTTTCAGTTTGTTACTTCCCATCTTCACTCTTTTTCGTCCTCTCATAAATCAGACGCATGCCCTGTAAGGTCAGCTCTGAATCATAAATATCAATTTTATCGGTGCCCTCTGAAATAATGCGTCCGAGCCCACCGGTTGCCACAACTTTCATATTCTGGTAACCCGATTCCTCACGGAACTTATCAATGATATATTCCGCCTGTCCAATCGTTCCGTATACAAGACCTGCCTGCATACTCGTAATCGTGGTTTTCGCCATAATTGACTCCGGTTTTATAATTTCAATTTCCGGAAGTTTTGCCGCATTGCTCCAAAGTGCTTTTGCACTGATTCTTATACCGGGTGCCGTGACACCTGCAACAAATGCACCGTCTTCCGTCACCAAATCATATGTCGTAGCCGTACCGTAATCAATGACAAACACCGGTCCTCCATACAAAAAGTATGCACCTGCCGCATCGACCACACGGTCTGCTCCGATTTCCATCGGATTCGTCGTTGCAATGCGGATACCCGATTTTGTGCCATTACCCACAATCATCGGATCACAGCCAAGATATTTCTTTACACCACTTGTCAGAGAATACATAATCTTTGGCACAACAGAGCAGATAATGACATCCTCAACGTCGTCCGCGGACACATCTTTGTGGGATAACTGCTCCACGATCTGGACACCAAACTCATCGGAAGTTCTCGGCAGACTGGTTGTCAGCCGAAACTTATGCAGAATTTTTTCTCCTTGAAAAAGTCCAAATGTCAAATTTGTATTTCCGATATCAATCGCCAGTAACATAATAGCCCCCATTCAGAGTAAATGATTTCATTCGTTCACTCCGTCAATAAAAAATGTTTTATAGTAAGTCTCTAAATTTTCTAAAAGTTCTGCGTATTTTACGCGGTATTGTTTGATTTTCAAATGGCTTCCGATTTCATCATAGAAGAAATCATTTTCCTTTGCCGTCGTAGACATATAAAGGGAGCCATCTTCATCAAATTCCATGGTAAATACACCGCCGACATCTTCCGTCATCGTCACCGCCATAATCTGCAGTTCATCCTGAATTGCAGATGGAAGCGATGCATAACGCGGATTTAAATAATATTTCTGCTCATAGGCACTACATGCGCACAAAATCTGTTCTTCCTGCATGGAAAACCTCCTAATCCCGTTCGCTTAACGGTGTATATGATTTGTGTTTTGCCACCGCTTTATAAGCCGGACGAATGATTTTCCCGGCATTGACAAGTTCCTCTAAACGGTGTGCGCTCCAGCCGGCGATACGTCCAATTGCGAAAATCGGCGTATAGAGTTCATGCGGAATCCCCAGCATGCTATATACAAGCCCGCTGTAAAAATCAATATTGGCACTAACACCTTTATAAATATGACGCTCATTCGCAATCACTTTTGGTGCCAGTTTTTCGACCAGATTGTAAAGGGCAAATTCTTTCTGAAGCCCCTTTTCATCGGCAAGTTTCTGGACAAATTTGCGGAACGTTCTCGCACGTGGGTCAGAAATTGAGTACACCGCGTGTCCCATACCGTAAATCAAACCGGCACGGTCAAATGCCTGCTGATTCAGAAGGGCAATCAAATACGATTCTACTTCATCCTCATCTTCCCAGTTTTTGACTTTCTGTTTCATATCGTCAAACATCTGCGATACTTTTTTATTCGCTCCACCATGTCTTGGTCCTTTCAGCGAACCGAGTGCTGCCGAAATTGCCGCATAGGTATCGGTTCCGGATGAAGTTACCACATGGTCCGTAAATGTCGAGTTATTACCACCGCCATGCTCCGCATGAAGCACAAGGGCAATATCCAAAATCTTTGCCTCTAACGGTGAAAATTTACTATTTGGACGAAGCATATGCAGAATATTTTCTGCGGTGGAATACTCCGCTTTTGGCGGGTGCAGGAAGAAACTCGTTCCTTCATGGAAATAGCATGCCGCCTGATAACCATATACCGCAAACATCGGAAACAGTGCTACTAACTGCAAGCACTGGCGCAGCACATTTTCCGTAGTAATATCGTCTGCTCTGTCGTCATAGGAATATAACGTAAGAACGCTTCGTCCAAGTGTATTCATAAGGTCAACACTTGGTGCTTTCATAATAATATCACGTACAAAGCTGGTTGGCAGGCTTTGACGATAATTGGCTAACATGTCCTTGAGTTCTTCCAGTTCAGATTCATTCGGCAGTTTTCCAAAAATCAGAAGATACACAACTTCCTCATATCCAAACCGTTTTTCAGATAGAAACCCATCCACGATCTCCTCAATATCAATGCCTTGATAAAATAATTTACCATCGCAGGGAACTTGTACCCCATCGGAAATTTTTGTTGATTGAATCTCTGAAATTTCTGTGAGGCCGGTCAATACACCACGTCCATTCAAATCACGGAGTCCGCGCTTTACTTCATATTTCTCATAAAGAGTAGAGTCAATGGTGCTGCTCGCTTCACACACCGATGCCATCTTATGTAACCACTCATTTCGATATCCGGCGTTTAAGTTATTGCTCATATTGGCTCCTTTCGTTGCTTTACCTTGGAAGTGTCACATACATAACCGCTTTGATTGTGTGCATGCGGTTTTCTGCCTCGCGAAATACCACGTCAGCATATTTTTCAAACACTTCATCTGTTACTTCCATTTCCGTCAATCCATATTTTTCATGGATTTCTTTTCCAATCTTAGTTTTCAAATCATGGAATGCCGGCAGACAATGCATAAATACAGCATTTTCTTTTGCATTATCCATTGCCGCTTTGTTAATCTGATAAGGACTTAATGCCTCAATTCTCTCTTTCCAGACTTCATCCGGCTCGCCCATAGAAACCCATACGTCGGTATAAAGAACATCTGCATCTTTTGTGCCCGCTTTTACATCTTCTGTGAGAGTAATGCTGCCACCGCTCGTCTTTGCATATTTCTCACACAAAGCGACCAGCTCTTTATTTGGAAAATATTCTTTTGGTGCGCAGGCAGTAAAATGCATTCCCATCTTGCTGCACGCAATCATCAGAGAATTTCCCATGTTATAACGGGCATCTCCCATATAAGTCAGACGGATTCCTTCCAAATGTCCAAACTGCTCCTCAATGGTAAGAAGGTCAGCAAGCATCTGGGTCGGATGATATTCATTCGTCAATCCGTTCCAAACCGGCACACCGGCATACTCTGCCAGTTCTTCAACAATTTCCTGTCCAAAGCCACGGTACTCAATACCGTCAAACATACGTCCAAGCACACGTGCCGTATCCGCAATACTTTCTTTCTTGCCAATCTGGGAACCACTTGGATCTAAGTATGTCACACCCATTCCCAAATCATGCGCTGCGACTTCAAATGAGCAACGTGTTCTCGTACTTGTTTTTTCAAAAATCAGGGCAATATTTCGTCCCTCAAATTCTTTCATCGGAACATGATTTTTCTTCTTTTCCTTCAACTCTTTTGCTGTATCCAGAAAATAGCGAATCTCTTCCGGTGTAAAATCCTTTAGTGTCAAAAAGTTTCTTCCTTGTAAATTCATTTTTTCACTCTTTTCTCTGTGTTATTTTTCTTTACATGTTTCAATCACGGATTTTGCCAGTCCTGCAATCCCCTGAATTTCCGATGGAATGATAATTTTGGTTGCCTGGCCGTCACTTGCTTTTTCAAATGCTTCCAAACTCTTCAAAGTCAGAACCGATTCCGTCGGTGCAGCTTCATTTAAGTATTTCAGGCCTTCTGCTGTCGCCTTCTGGACCTCTGCAATCGCCTGGGCCTTACCTTCCGCCTCGCGAATCATTGCTTCTTTCTTTGCTTCTGCACGAAGGATTGCTGCTTCTTTTTCTGCTTCCGCTTCCAAAATCGCAGACTCCTTTTTACCTTCTGCTACAAGGACTGTCGATTTCTTCTCACCTTCCGCACGAAGAATAGATTCACGTCTCTCACGCTCCGCCTTCATCTGCTTCTCCATGGAGTCCTGAATTTCTCTCGGTGGAATGATGTTTTTCAATTCCACACGGTTTACTTTGATTCCCCACGGGTCAGTCGCAATGTCCAGATTAGAACGCATATGCGTATTAATTGTCTCACGTGACGTAAGTGTCTGGTCTAATTCCAAATCACCAATGATATTTCTAAGTGTAGTCGCCGTCAGATTTTCAATTGCCATAATCGGATTTTCCACCCCGTACGTAAAAAGCTTCGGATCCGTAATCTGGAAAAATACAACGGTGTCAATCTGCATGGTTACATTATCCTTTGTAATTACCGGCTGTGGCGGGAAATCCATCACCTGCTCTTTTAACAGAACTTTTCTGGCTACCTTGTCAATAATCGGAACCTTAAAATGCAGTCCAACCGACCATGTACACTGATAGCCGCCCAGTCTTTCAACAATAAACGCCTGTGCCTGTGGCACAATTTTAATACAAGATGCCAGTACACAAAGCAAAATTGCTACAATTACAACAATAATAATCGGTACCAGACTAATCTCCATTTCGCTTCCCATAACATGCCTCCATTCCGCGCTTTTGCGCTGTTTTTATCACTCTTTTACCAGTAACTTGACACCGGAAACCGATTGAATCGTTACCACCTTTCCCTCTTCAATCACCGTGTCATCTACACTGCGTGCCATCCATTCGACACCACGAAGACGTACCGTGCCACTTCCCTTTTCATTATCAATTGTTTCGATGACTTCCGCTTTCTGCCCCGGCAGTTCATCGATATTGGTCTTGACACGACTTTTATCAAGCACTTTTACAGCAAACGGACGAACTAAAACCATAACCACAACCGACACGCCGGCAAACAAAACAATCTGTAACCACAAAGGGCTGTTAAGTCCTGCTGCAATTGCCGCTGCTACACCACCAAGACTAAACCAAATTGTCGTAAGACCCAGTGTAAAAATCTCAATTACCAACATAATGGCTACCAGTACAAGCCAAAAAATCGTCAACATCGTCTCGAATCCTCCCTTTCATTTTATTCACTGTTTCTCCTTATCATACTAAAAAATTAGGTTTTTGTCAAAATTTTAACAGATTTTGTTTGTGGCGTGGGCGCTGCCATTTTTTTAGTTTCCGTATTTTATTCGAAAAGTTTGCATGTCGTGGGCGCTGCCAATTTTTTTATTTTCCGTAATTCAGTAGAAAGTTTTGCATCTCGTGGGCGCTTTCGCTCATTGAGTACGTAACGGTATGGGCACTGAAACTACCAGTGCCACATACCGACGTACTCAAAACCCACGAGTCACAAAGCCTTTCTACTGATTTACTGGAATCCTAAAAGATTAGCAACTGTCTTCATCCCACCACACCTGACAAAAGTGTTCGATATTGACCAGTAAATGACCACTTTTTGACCACTTTTTTATAAAATGGCCAGTAAATGGTCACTTTTTGACCACTTTTTCACCGCAAATACTATATCGAACACTTGCTCCTTTTCCGTTTTTCACGATATAGCCCTTCTCTACCATCTCATCAATCACCTTTCTAGCGGAAGTTCTTGACTTATATCCACACACTTCTGCCGCCTTTCCTGTACTTATGCTGCCACGTTCAAAAATATAGTGCAGAATGGCTTCTTCTTTTTCACTCAACAATGACGTTTTTTGTTCTAACGTTTGTTCTTCCACGCGCAAATCTGCTGCGCCCGGAATATATACAACCTGTCCAACTTCTAACTTTAAAGTGACACGGTCTGCGCGAACCGAAAAATCAAATTCAGGTTTTTTCCAGTTCTGCTCTTGCCATGCAGTCATAATCTTATCAACTCCACTACCGGCACGCTCACCAACATTGACAAACCCAAACATTTTCAAAATATTCGGGTTTCTAGGATCGCTATTTCCTCCCGCATAAAATTCCTCTTTTGTGATTCGTATGGTTCCCGGATTTGAAATCGTTATCTCTTTTCCCTTTTTAACGACAACCACACCTCGTCTTTCGTAATAGTTGGAATGCGCCAAAGCATTTGCCACAGCCTCTCCTAATGCCGCGTGCACATCTACACGATCCACCCGGTATCCATCCTTTCGGTTTACAAAAGGCACTGCAATATCATCATCAATCCGATTAATTACTTTATAGTAAAAATCATAAAGATTACCGCTCCAATCTCCTTCATCAGAATGTGTCCGGAACAACCATCTAACAGATTTATCCTCACTTTCTTCGCGATAGTCTAAAAAATAATTTGGAAATACTTCTGTTATCCGGTAGGCTTCCCCAAAAAATAACAAACCTGCAATAGTCGGAGACAGTTCCCCTTTATTATTCTTAGCAACAGCCCGCAGTTTCATTAAAAATTCATCGTTTTCAAGTAAATTCCACGGATGTCCTTGATGCAATTGTTCAAATACAATCCGATACCCCTTAATGGTATCTGTATTCAACGCATCCAATCCCATATTATCTAATACTTCCGTATCTGTTCCACCATCTCGCTGATCTGCAAACATAGCTCGGACTGCTTCCTCTGAACACAGAAAATCCCCCTCGTAGTCCCTGCGATAAGTTCCTTTCATCGGATCAACACCAATATACACCGGCTTATCATGCCGGTCTGCTGCCGGAACATCAATTCTAAGAATCGTTTTCCCCTCAACAACCACAGGATACACATGATGATTCAATAAAATGTTTTTTGATACTTTGTGTCGATCATTCACTATACTCCAAAAATCTTTTTGATACTTGATTACTTGCTTTTCAGATAAACCTTCCACTGTAAAAGAATCGCGGTGTTCTTTGATTCCAAGGAACATCGTTCCACCATCTGTATTTGCAAAAGAGGAATATGTCTCCCATATACTTACCGGAAGACCATTTGCAGCAAGTTTGCACTCATACTCATGGTTTTCCTTCAGTTCCAACTGATTTAATATCTCCTGTTTCACAGTGTCCGCCTCCAATCAACTACTATCCCCTTATATCTTTACCAATAAATCCGCTCATAAAACCATCTTAGTAATTCAAATAATAAATTTACAATATGATATTATACTACCACATAACAAAATGTGAATCAACGACAAAAGCCCATCCGCAAGAGACAAACATTATCCTATCTCAACACGAATGGGCTTTTTCTATCCCCTTACTATTTCGTTACTCTTCCGCTTTCAAATAATTTACATGCAGAAGTTCGTGGCTTCTTCCTTTCAAGACTCCATTTTCGTAGAGCTGGCTCACGACCGGATTTTCGCCGGAGCGTTTAATAATCGCAGATTTGTCTGCTTTATACATTCCGGTAGAGCGTTCCTGTTTGACGGACTGATAGCCAAATGGCTGACCGGCACCGCCGATACATCCATATGGACACGCCATAACCTCGACAAAATCAAAATGTTCTTCACCGGAACGAATCTTTTCAAGCAGATTATCCGCATTTCCAAGACCATTTACAACACCGATTCGCAGTGTTTTTTCGCCGATTTCAACCTCTGCCACTTTGACACCTTCGAGACCACGGATACCGGTATACTCTAACTGGCGCATCGTCTCATTGTCCTGTGCCGCCACATGACGGAGTGCTGCTTCTGTCACACCACCGGTTACGCCGAAAATAACGCCTGCTCCGGAGTAAATGCTAAACGGCATATCCGGTGCACTCGGCTCAATTTCATCAAACTGGATTCCCAATTCTTTAATCATAAGAATCAGTTCTTTGGTTGTGATTACATAATCCACATCCGGCACATCATTTCGCTTAAATTCGTCTCTGGCTGCCTCGTATTTCTTTGCTACACATGGCATAACCGCAACCGATACTGTTTCTAGACCGGATTCTTTATCTGCCGGTTTGTAGTATTCTTTAATTACCGCACCAAACATTTCCATTGGCGATTTGCACGTAGAAACGTAAGGAAGCATGTCACGGTGTTTTGTCTCTACAAAGCGAACCCAGCCCGGACAGCAGGAAGTAAATAATGGATATTTATTTCCGTTTGGATATGTATTTTCGCCATTTTCCAATTTGCGTACAAGCTCTGCTGCCTCTTCCACAATTGTTAAATCAGCTGCTACACTTGTATCGAACACAGTATCAAATCCACACATACGAAGTGCGGTATAAATTTTACCAATTGAGTTTTTGCCTGGTTTTAAGCCAAACTCTTCGCCAATTGCAACACGAACCGCTGGTGCAACCTGTGCAACAACACGCTTATTCGGAGCATACAAAGCCTGCCAAACTTGTTTTAAATCTTTCTTTATGGTAATTGCCGCCGTCGGACAAACGGCTGCACACTGTCCGCAGTTGACACAATCTGTCTCAGCAATTTTTCGGTTAAATGCCGGTGTGACAACCATATTGGCACCACGGTTTGCAAAATCAATTGCTCCCACATGCTGCACTTCGTTACACATACGCACACAGTCACCACATAAAATACATTTGCTTGGGTCGCGCACAATTGAAAGCGAAGAATCGTCAATCATCCGCTCCGGATGCGTATTCGGAAATCTCACATCCGTCAGACGGAAGCGGGCAGCTAACATCTGCAAACGGCAGTTTCCATTTTTCTCACATACGGTACAATCTCTGCAATGAGATGCCAGTAAAAGTTCCAGAATCATCTTACGGTAATCATGCAGACGACCGGTATTTGTTTTAATTACCATTTTATTTTTCGGCGGCGTCGAACAGGAAGCAATAATACCTCCTCTCTCATCTTCTACCACACACATACGGCAGGCACCATAAATGGACATATCCGAATAGTAACAAAAAGTCGGTACATGAATCCCCACTTTATGAATGACCTGCAAAATATTTTTTTCATCCGTAAACTCGGCACGAATGCCATCAATTATCATATATTTTTTCTCAGCCATTGTTACACCTCCTTCACTGCACCAAAGTTACATCCATCTTTACATGCACCGCATTTAATACATTTTGTTGTGTCAATCACATGCGGCTCTTTTACGTTTCCGGAAATTGCACCTACCGGACACATTCTCGCACATTTGGTACAGCCCTTACAAAGTTCAGGGTCAATCTGAAGGCTTGTCAATGCTTTACACTGGCCTGCCGGACATTTTTTATCCACTACATGAGCAATGTATTCGTCACGGAAATACTTAAGTGTTGATACAACCGGTGAAGCGGCTGTTTTACCAAGACCACAAAGTGCCGTTGCCGAAACGGTCTCCGCCAATGTTTCCAACAACTCTATATGCTCCATCGTTCCGCGCCCCTCGGTGATATCCGTAAGCAGTTCAAGCATACGCTTTGTTCCCTCACGGCACGGCACACATTTACCACAAGATTCATTCTGGGTAAAGTTCATAAAGAAACGTGCCACTTCAACCATACAGCTCTTATCATTCATGACAACAAGGCCGCCGGAACCAATCATGGCGCCTACTTTTTTCAGCGAATCAAAATCCAGTTTCATATCCAAATGATCTTCTGTCGCACTGATACACAGACATCCGCCGGATGGTCCGCCAATCTGAACCGCTTTAAAAGCACCACCTTTGACACCGCCGCCAATATCAAAAATAACTTCACGCAGCGTCGTTCCCATTGGCACCTCAATCAAACCGGTATTCTGCACATTGCCGGTAAGGGCAAATGCTTTCGTACCATGGTTGTTTGCCGGTCCATAGCCCTGATACCATTTGGCACCATTTAACAGAATCGGCGGTACATTACAAAATGTTTCAACGTTATTTAAAACTGTCGGCTTGTCAAACAAACCATGCTCTACCGTTCTTGGTGGTTTCACGCGCGGCATACCGCGGTTTCCTTCAATTGATGTTGTCAGCGCACTTCCCTCACCACAGACAAATGCACCGGCTCCCTGGCTGATATGTAAATCAAAATCAAAACCGGAACCTAAAATATCTTTTCCTAACAGTCCGCGGTCCATTGCCTTGTCAATGGCTGTCTGAAGTCTCTCAACAGCAAGCGGATACTCTGCACGCACATAAATGTAACCGTGACGCGCACCCGTCGCAATCGCAGCAATCAGCATACCTTCAATCACACGATGCGGCTCACCTTCCATCATGGAACGATCCATAAAGGCTCCCGGGTCACCCTCGTCACCGTTACAAACAATATATTTTTCTTCTTCCTTCTGGTCTAACACCTGCTGCCATTTTCTTCCTGCAGGGAATCCACCGCCTCCGCGGCCACGCAGACAGGACTCCGTAATCTCATCGACAATGCCCTGAGGCGTCATATCAAATAAAGCTTTTGCCACGGCACTATAGCCGCCAAGAGCTAAATACTCAGCAATACTTTCCGCATTAATATGTCCGCAGTACTCAAGTGCAATACGAGTCTGCTGCTTGTAAAACGGAATATCCTCCTGTTTCACATATGGATTTCCCTCCTGGTCTTTGTACACCAGACGGTCAATAACTTCATCTCCAATAATGGATTTTTCGATAATTTCCTCGCAGTCATCCAGACTCACTTTTATGTACAGCCATCCCATCGGCTCAATACGAAGAAGCGGTCCCATCTCACAAAAACCGTGACAGCCGCTCTTTTTTAATCCAATGCTGTCTCCATGCGGATCTTTTTCCAGAACAAGAGCACATTTCAATCCTTTGCCCTCAATGATATCTTTCATTTTTGCGTAAATCTCTAATGAGCCTCCGGCTACGCAGCCGGTTCCGGCACAAATCAGGATTTGTTTTCTCTGACTGTTTAAAGAAGCACGATATTCCTCTTGCTTCGCAATCAGTTCCTCACGATTCTTAATTTTCATTCGCTGCCTCCTCCTTTAACTGCTTAATAAGTTCCCGCGCCTTTTCAGGTGTCATGGATGGATGCACATGGTCATTTACCGTACATACCGGTGCCAGACCACAGGCTCCCAGACAAGATACCGTTTCAACAGTAAAAAGCATATCATCAGAAGTAGGCTTTTCTTGTGTAACCCCAAGCGTTTTACGAAACTCTTCCAAAATCGGCACTGATTTTCGTACATGGCATGCTGTACCGTCACATATTTTAATGACAAATTTACCCTTTGGTTCCAAAGAAAAGTTCTCATAAAATGTCGCTACCCCATAAATCTTCGCCTCACTCATCTTCAACTCTTTGGCAATATAACATAATGCCTCTTCCGGAAGATAGTGATACTCTTTCTGAACGTCCTGCATAATCGCAATCACAAGATTGCTTTTATACTCATGTTTTTTCAGAATTTCGTCCAGTTTTTGTTGCTGCTGTTCGTTCACATTCCTTCTCCTTTCGGCTAAAAAAAATTGTTGGTATTCTCATTTCCCAATAATTATACCTACTGATAAATTTTATCATTCTTTAACAAAATAGTAAAGTTTTTTATCATAAAATAAAATCGATGCGATACAGAGAACTCATACAAAAATTCTGTATCGCACCGATCCTACTTTTATTTCTACGCAAGCACTTTTTGTTTTCTGATTGTCATCAACCCTTTACAGAGCCAAGGGCAACACCACGAATAATAAATTTTGACAGACACAAGTATACAACAATCAACGGAATAATTGCGAAACCAAGTATCATATAAATCTCGCCCAAATCCGTCAGATAAGCTTCTGCCTGCAAACTTGCCACAACCAATGGAAGTGTAGCATTTTCACTACTGTTATCCATCAATAACTGTGGCAGGAAATAGTTATTCCAAGAAGCAACAAATTGGAAAATCATCTGCACCGCCAATGCCGGTTTCAAAATCGGCATAACGACAAAGTTAAAGATGTAAAATTCATGTCCACCGTCAATTCGACCGGCTTCCACAATTTCAAGTGGCAGTGAACTCTCCATATACTGTTTGATAAAGAAGAATACTGCCGGAGATGCCAAGGTAGGGAAAATCAAAGGAATAAATGAATCTTTAATTCCCCATGCATCCATCATTTCCACAAAACCGAGTGCAGAAACCTGTGTCGGCACCATAAGGATAACCATGATGAACACAAATGCTGCCTTTTTTAAGCGGAAATTGTAAGCATATAATCCGTAAGCAGTAAGTGTCGCAATATACACACTGGTAACACATGAAATCACTGCTACAATTAATGAGTTAAACATCGAATGCAGAACCGCTACTTTTGTCTCGTTAATTGCATTCGTAAAGTTTCTGACAAAATCACCGCCCGGAAGCAGGCTAAATGTCGTTTTTAATGTCGATGTATCTTTTGTTGTATTTACCAAGAGCATAACAAACGGAAAGATACAGATAATACATACCAATATCAAAACAATATAGGCAACCGTTCGACGAAAGACAAGCATACGGTGACCGCGGATTTCGTCCGCTGACAAATTTGCATATTTTGCCATTTACTGCACCCCCTTTGCCTGTTTTCTGGCTTTTCGTTCTGCTTTTTTACGAGCCTTTATTTCCTTATCCTCATCACTTTGCATGATACGGAACATAAAGATTCCAATCAGACCGGCAGCCAAGAACAATACAACGGATTCAGCACCGGCAACACCCATGTCACCCTGTGATGAGTTGATTCTCGTACTGATATCCATAACAACAGTCGAAGCCACGCCATTTGTACCACCACGGTTTACAATCAGGTTCGGAATATCGAACAACTGCAAACCACCAATCATGGAAGTAATCATAACGTACAACATAATTGGTTTCAGCATCGGCATGGTAATCCATCGAAACTGCTGTTTCGCACTCGCGCCATCAATTGCAGACGCTTCATAAAGAGCTGGGTCAATTCCCATAATACCTGCCATCAGAAGGATGGTCGTATTACCCGTCCACATCAGGAAGTTGATAAAGGCAATGATTAAGCGAATGCCCCACTCATTTTCCAAAAAGTGAATGGACGTTCCTAATATATGATTGATTGGTCCGGTTACTGCAAATAGTTTACCAAACAATACTGCTATGGATGAGGCCATCAGCATATTCGGTAAATACAAAATAACCTTAACCGCACCAGTACCTTTCAATTTTAATCGAATGTCAGTAAACCAAGATGCAAAAAGCAATGATACAATAATCTGCGGAATAAATCCAAGCAGCCACAATAACATCGTATTACCAAAATATTTTACAATATCATATTTGGTAAAAAGGTCGATATAATTTTCAAACCCGGCAAACTCAAATACACTATTTAGGAAAATATCCGTTTTGTCATGAAAAAAGCTTCGATAAAATGTTGCAATTAACGGATATAACTGAAATATACCATAGCAAATGAAAAACGGAAGGATAAAAATCAGGCCCCATTTGCCATACTTTAATTTGTGCGGACGTTTATACGCCGTCACATCTTTCTTTCCAGCCATAAAATCCCCCTTACCTTTTGATAAAAATGGCGGGACAGGGGCACCCCGTCCCGCCAGAAAACTAATTCGTTTCTAAGCTGTTACCCATTATTTTTTCAAATCCGGATAACTCTTGATTACCTCGTTCTTGAAGTTGTCAATTGCTTTCTCTTTGCTTACTTTACCCTGATAGTAATCTTTCATCTTAGCCATCAAGCTTTCGATGTACATCTGGTCATAAGGAGATACGTTGCTGCAATTGATGTTGTCAGCTGCTGAACTTAAAGCTTTTACAAGAGACTGTCCACCAAGGAAGTCAGATGTTACATTTTTCTCTTCCAGCTTTTTGTTTGCTGCCTTGTTGTTTACGAAGTCTGAAGTGTCTTTGCTGATGTTGAACATGATATCTTTGTCACAGCAGAGTTTCTTCATGATGTCTGCAACCAATTTTGCATTATCTGTTCCAGCTGCTCCACAGATGAAGGAACCGCCCCAGTTGAATGACTGTGGTCCGGTTACTACAGCCCAGTCACCGTAACTTCCGCCCGGTGTAAAGGTACCGTCATCATTTTTCTTAGCACCGGATCCTTCTGCCATGGAGAAGTTAATGCCCCATGCAGGCATGAAGTAACCAAATACTTTACTATCTTTGCCCATGTCAGCAGTCCACTCTTCAGCCCAAAGGCTTGTTCCGTTGTTGTAACCTTTGTCAGTATACTCTTTTGTTGTGTCAATCCATTTTTCGATGGATGGGTCAATCTGGATAACACCTTCATCATTTACACATTTCTGGCTTACGTTGTTTGAGTATACACGAAGTGCATCATCATAACCGGAAAGCATCTTGTATCCTTTGCCCTTCAAAGTCTCAGCTGCTGCTGCGAACTTATCCCAGTCAGATACCTGCTCCTGAATCTTTTCGATATCATCTGTTCCAAATACTTCTTTTGCGATAGAACGACGATAAACAAATCCACCAGGGCAGCCCTGCCATGAAACAGCACGAAGAGTACCATCACTCTTTGTAGCAGCCTGTTTTGTGTAATCATACATCTGGCTCAAATCATCATCGGTAAGTCCAAGTGATTTAATATCAAGAGCCATGTCTGTATTCGTGTACTTGTTTACATAATCCATCTCGCAGAGGAACATATCAATTTTGTCATCTGCACTTGCGCTGTCCTGTTTTTTCAAAGCAGCATCCAGTTTCTTCTGATAAACACCACCTTCGTTTGTGTTTGTCACAAATTTAACTTTTACATCGCCGATACTCTGTGTATCTTTGTTGTAATCCGGATAATACTTTTCAAAACGATCTTTGAACTCTGTGTTCCAAACATAAATGTTAAGAACTTTTCCGCCACCATCAGCTACTGTTTCCACTTTTGCTGAATCGTTGCTCTTTGATGAATTACTTGCATCCTTGTTGCTGTCACTTCCGCCACATCCGGTAATTGAGCCAACTACCATAGCCATAGACAATGCCAGCGCTAACCATTTTTTCCTCATAAATCAATACCCTCCTAAAATAATGATTTTTTTAATTCTTCCACAAATTTCTTCATGAAAGTTGTGAACAGTTTCGTGTCATTCCTTTAAGGAATAACTTTTATTATTTCATCGAAAGAACTGAACATCCTCGTATTAATTCTCCTTGTACATCAAGTCTTTCAACAAGTGCAAGTTCTGGCTGTTCAATCAGCTCTACCAACTTTGCTGCTGCGACTTTTCCGATTTGTTCTGTATTCTGCCGGTAAGTCGTTATCTTCGGCTCAATCACGTGGGCAATTCTTTGTCCGTCATAACCGGCTACTGAGATATCATTAGGAATCGAAAGTCCTTTGCTTCGAATCACATTAATACCTCCGATACAAGAAAAATCATCCGGATAAACAATACAAGTAGGTCTATCTTCCAATGATAATAATTCGTGAGTAATTTTTGCCGATACATCCGGTGCGTGGTAAATACCTTCCCGAATATATCTGTCTTCGGTTTCTATCCCATACCTTTTCATCGTCCGCAAAAAACTTCCGATACGGCTTCTAGTAACAAAAGAATCCGCGCCGTGGATATAAGCAATTTTCTTATGTCCACATTGTATAATGTAAGAAACCAATTGTTCCATTCCTCTAATGTTGTCCGACATAACACATGCCTTGTCATTAAATATATAATCGATTGTCACAACCGGTATACCACTTTGAAGCAATTCTTTTACTTCTTCCGCTTCAAAATCCACACAAGCAACAATCACACCATCGACTCCGCGATATTTGCTATGTTCACTATAGGACAATTCACTCTTTCCCACATGCCTTCCCAAAAAGGTTATATCATATCCCTTTTCTTCCACTCCCTGTCGGAAGCTGTCAAGCACCGGAGAAAAATAGGAATGGGTCAAACCACTTCGCGCTTCATCCGCAAATAACACTCCAATGTTATAAGTACGGTTTGTCTTCAGTGCACGAGCGGATGAGTTTGGTACATAGCCCATCTTCTTAGCCACCTCAAGCACCCGTTCTTTTGTCGAGGTACTTATATCAGTGCGTCCATTCAGTGCTTTACTTACTGTCGCAATCGACACACCGCATGTTTCTGAGATGTCCTTCATTGATACCATGAGCATTCCTCGTTTTCCGTAATCGTTTTCGTAAGTCTACTGTACCACACTTTTCACAAAGAGTCAATACTAATTTTGATTTTTTTGTTGGAATTGCACAAATATCTTGCTTGCATTTCCCTTCGACTTCCTATATAATGAAATTATCACGAAATCGTTTTCGTAAGTCCCCAGGTTATCAAAGTCAACGATTTTTCGTGCTTGCACGAAAGAAACGTTGACCTTGATAACCGCAAAATATGAGGAAGAAGCGATTTGTGCAACAAAGCTGCGGAGCACTCCGCCTGGGGACATTATGCTAATACTATTATAAGGATGCTTTGCAAAGCATCGGAATGGAGGTTCTATGAAATTCGGAAAATTTGATGACGCCAATCGTGAATATGTGATTACAACCCCCAAAACACCACTGCCTTGGATTAACTATTTAGGCAGCACGGATTTCTTTTCTTTGATTTCCAACACCGGTGGCGGGTACAGTTTCTATAAAGATGCAAAGTTGTTGCGCTTGACACGTTACCGCTACAACAACATTCCAAACGATGAGGGTGGCCGTTACTTCTATATAAAAGACGGTGATACCGTATGGAATCCCGGTTGGATGCCGGTCAAAACAGATTTGGATTCCTATGAATGCCACCACGGCATGGGTTACACCCGCTTTATATCTGAAAAAGATGGAATCAATGCAAATCTTTTGACTTTTGTTCCGGTTCACGACAATTGTGAAATCAATGAAATCACAATTACCAACACAACAGATTGCGAGCGCACCATAACTTTATTTTCCTATATTGAATTCTGTCTCTGGAATGCAATGGATGATATGACAAACTTCCAGCGAAACTTAAATACCGGAGAAGTAGAGATTATCGGCTCCCGCATTTACCACAAAACAGAATACCGCGAGCGCCGCAACCATTATGCGGTCTTTGCCGTAAATCATGATATTGACGGATTTGATACAAGCCGCGACGCCTTTCTTGGTGCATACCGCAGTGCTGCAGACCCTCTTGCCATCGAACAGGGAAATGCTACCGATTCGATCGCAAGCGGCTGGTATCCGATTGGTTCACACCAGATTAATCTGACACTGAAACCGGGTGAATGTGAGACACTTGTATTCGTTCTCGGCTACTGCGAAAATGACCCGGATGATAAATTTGAAGCACCAAATATAATTAACAAAAAACCGGCAGACGAACTGCTTAACAAATACCAAACGAAAGAGCAGGTAAGCGATGCCTTCCACGAATTGAATGAGCATTGGAACCGTCTCCTCTCCCACTATACGGTGAAGTCAGGGGATGAAAAATTAAACCGCATGGTAAATATCTGGAACCAGTATCAGTGCATGGTTACCTTTAATATGTCGCGTTCCGCTTCTTATTATGAGTCCGGAATCGGACGAGGCATGGGATTCCGTGATTCCTGTCAGGATTTGCTTGGCTTTGTCCACCTGATTCCGGACCGCGCCAGAGAGCGAATCATCGATATCGCATCCACACAGTTTGCTGACGGCAGTGCTTACCACCAGTATCAGCCATTAACAAAAAAAGGAAACAGTGATATCGGTAGCGGATTCAACGATGATCCATTGTGGCTGATTGCCGGAACTTCCGCTTACATCCGTGAAACCGGTGATTTCTCCATTTTGGACGAAACCGTTCCTTATGATAATGATTTTAGCGTGGCAACAAGTTTGTTTGAACATCTGACACGCTCCTTTAACTACACAGTCAACCACAAAGGACCGCACAATCTTCCATTGATTGGACGCGCTGACTGGAACGACTGCTTAAACTTGAACTGCTTTTCCAAAGAACCGGGCGAATCCTTCCAGACCTTTGGCCCAAGCGAAGGACCGGTTGCTGAATCGGTATTTATTGCCGGTATGTTTGTCAAATACGGTAAAGAATACGCTGACCTCTGCGACGCAATTAATAAACCGGAAGAAGCCAAAAGAGCCAGAGAAGAAGTAAAAAAAATGGTCGCAGCCATTGAAGAAAGCGGTTGGGACGGCGAATGGTTCTTACGTGCTTACGACGCAGACGGCAACAAAGTCGGTTCCAAAGAATGTGAAGAGGGACAGATTTATATTGAACCTCAGGGCTTCTGTGTATTGGCAGGTGTCGGCGTAGAAAACGGTCTTGCTAAAAAAGCATTGGATTCCGTAAAAGAAAAACTGGATACCAAATATGGTATTGTGCTTTTGCAGCCACCATATACAAGATACTATGTAAACCTTGGTGAGATTTCTTCTTATCCACCGGGATACAAAGAAAATGCCGGTATCTTCTGTCACAATAACCCTTGGATTTCCGCTGCTGAAACACAGATTGGACGCGGTGACAGAGCTTTTGAAATTTACCGCAAAACCTGCCCGGCTTATTTAGAAGAAATCAGTGAAATCCATCGCACCGAACCGTATGTCTATTCCCAGATGATTGCCGGAAAAGATGCTAAGACATTTGGTGAGGCGAAAAACAGCTGGCTCACAGGAACTGCCGCCTGGACCTTCTTAAATGTATCCCAATTCATTTTAGGTGTTGAGCCAACATTAAAAGGATTGAGCGTGAATCCATGTATTCCGAAAAACTTTGGTGACTTTACAATTACCCGTACATTCCGCGGTGTTGAATACAACATTGAAGTAAAGAATCCGGATAATATTGAAAAGGGTGTAAAGGAATTAATTGTTGACGGACAAAGTCTTGGACAGACAACCGTAATTCCGTATGACGCATCCAAAAAACAAGTTTCTGTAACCGTACAAATGGGTTAATAAAAAAGAAAAGACCTGCCGTGCAGTAAACCACACGGCAGGTCTTTTTTATTCTTTTAGCTCCACTGAGCATCAAACAAATTCTTATAAAATCCATTTGCAGCTAACAGTTCTTCATGATTTCCCTGCTCCACGATTTTTCCATCCCGCATCACAAGAATCACATCTGCTTCCTGAATGGTTGACAAACGATGCGCCACCAGAAAACTCGTTCTACCCTGCATCATCGTAGCAAACGCTTTCTGAATCCTCATCTCGGTGCGCGTATCAATGGATGAAGTTGCCTCATCCAAAATCAGCATTGGCGGCAGACAAAGCATTACTCTTGTAATACATAACAACTGTTTTTGTCCTGCCGACAAACTTCCGCCATCTTCACCAATCACGGTATCGTAACCGTTTGGAAGTCTCTTAATAAAACTGTGTGCATGACTTGCCTTTGCCGCTGCTAACACTTCATCGTCCGTCGCATTCTCACGCCCCATCACGATATTTTCCCGGATGGTTCCCTGCTTTAACCACGTTTCCTGAAGCACCATACCATAATTAGCACGAAGGCTCTCTCTCGTCACTTTCCGGATATCTTTTCCACTTACTTTAATTGCACCGGAATTTACATCATAAAACCGCATCAAGAGATTAATTAACGTCGTTTTACCACAGCCGGTAGGACCAACAATTGCTACACGCTGTCCGGGCTTTACCTGTAAATTAAAATGCTCAATCAATTTCTGATTCGGCTCATAAGAAAAATACACATCTTCAATTTCCACTTTTCCATCTGCTTTGCCAAGCTTTATGGCATCTTCTGAATCCGGAATCTCCGGTGTTTCTTCAATCAACTCAAGCACTCGTCCGGCACAGGCAATCGCATTTTGAAGTTCTGTCACGACACCTGAAATTTCGTTAAACGGTTTTGTATACTGGTTTGCGTAACTTAAGAAACAGGAAAGCTGCCCAACCGAAATACCGCCCTGAATCGCGAAAAAAGCACCAAACACACCAACTGCCGCATACACAAGCGCATTGACAAAACGAGTGGACGGATTGGTAATGGATGAGAAAAAGGTTCCCTGAAGCGAATACTTAGAAAGACGGTCATTAATTTCATCAAAACGGTCTCCTACTTCATTCTCCTGTCCAAATGCCTGAACTACTTTCTGGTTGCCAATCATTTCTTCAATCAGCGCCGTCTGCTCCCCTCTGGTCTCTGACTGCATACGAAACATCTGATATGTTCTTTTCGCAATAAACGCTGCCACAAACAGAGATACCGGTGTCAAAACCACAACGACTAATGCAATCGGTACACTGACACTAAGCATAAAGCCAAGCGTTCCTAAAATCGTAATTACGCCGGTAAACAACTGGGTAAATCCCATCAACAATCCGTCGGCAAACTGGTCGGCATCCGCAATGACGCGGCTCACAATTCCACCATAAGAATGACTGTCAATGTAACTAAGCGGAAGTACCTGAATTTTCTCAAAAGCATCCGTACGAATATCACGCACAACACTGTAAGTGATTTTGTTATTAGCAACATTCATCACCCACTGTGCCACCATCGTAAGCAAAATAGCAATTCCGATTTTCACACAAATGCGATAAACACCGGCAAAATCAACTTGTCCTTTTCCTACAATCAGATCCACTGCCTGTCCGGTAAGAATCGGCACGTAAAGGGTAAGCACAACCGTAATCAGCGCCAGAACAAGAGAGGCAATTAAGAAAAACCGATAGCGGCGGATATAATGCAGCACCTTTTTTATCGTTTCCTTCTGCGTCATGACTATCTTGCCCCCTTTCCGTATTGGGATTCATAAATTTCCCGATAGACCTCACAGGAATCAATCAGCGTATCATGCGTTCCCATTCCTACAATCACGCCATCATCAAGCACAACAATCTTATCTGCATTCCGCACCGACGCCGCACGCTGGGAAACAATAAAGAGTGTCATATCCTTTAATTCTTCACGAATTGCCTTTCTAAGAGCGGCATCCGTTGCATAATCAAGTGCCGAAGCACTATCATCCATAATCAATATTTCTGGTCTTCTCACCAGCGCTCTAGCAATCGTCAGACGCTGTTTTTGTCCACCAGAGAAATTTCGTCCTCCCTGCTCCACAACCGAATCCAATCCATCCGGTTTTCCAAGAACAACTTCTTTTGCCTGAGCAATTTCAAGCGCCTTCCACATTTCCTCTTCCGTTGCATCCTTTTTGCCCCATTGCAGGTTGGATCGGATGGTTCCTTCAAACAAAACGGCTTTCTGAAGCACAACACCAATCCGGTTTCTCAACAAGGCAAGTGACTGCTTATGAACCTCTACGCCATCAACGAGTAATTTACCGGATGTAATATCATAAAATCTCGGAATCAAATGAACTAACGATGTTTTTCCGGAACCGGTACCCCCGATAACGCCAACGGTCTCTCCCTTTTTCACGGAAAAATGAATATCGGTAAGGGATTCCGTATGGGTTCCCGGGTAGACAAGACCAACATGTTCAAATGAAACAGCAATGTCTCCATCCCCTGGCTTTGTCTCCTCATTCGGCGTAGAAAGTCCCGGTTCTCTCTCAAAGACTTCCTGCACACGGTCACCACATGCAATCGCTTTGTTTACCATAACAATCATGTTTGCCAGTTTGATTAATTCTACCAAAATCTGTGCCGTATAATTAACTAACGCAACCACCTGTCCCTGAGACAAATAACCGGCATCTACTTTCAGCGCACCAATCCAGATTAACGCAATTACTCCAACATTGATAATCAGATAGGTAATCGGGTTTGTAAGTGCGGAAACTCTTCCCACTACCATCTGGAACTTATTTAATGCCTGATTTTCTTCCGCAAATTTTTCTTTCTCCTGTTCCTGCTTATTAAAAGCACGCTGCACACGGACACCGGACAAATTCTCACGGGTTCTTCCTAACAGTTTATCAAGTGCCTCCTGCACACGGCGGTACATCGGAATGCTGACAAACATCACACCGAAAATAACGATTGATAATAATGGAATGACAACTACAAAAACAAGCGCAGCCTTGACATCAATTGTAAACGCCATAACCATCGCACCGAGCACTACAAACGGCGAACGCAAAAACAAACGAAGTGCCATATTAACGGCTGCCTGTAACTGGTTCGTATCACTTGTCAAACGGGTAATCAATGTAGAACTTCCTACCTGGTCAACATCTCCAAACGATAAGGACTGAATATGACGGAACAACGCCTGTCTCAGTCCGGCGGCAAATCCCACAGCTGCTTTCGCCGCAAAATACTGCGCCACAAGAGCAGCGGTCAAACCAACCGCTGCCAAAAGAACCAATATACCTCCCATCCATCCAATAAAACCATAATCTCTGCTTCCGATTCCATGGTCAATAATTGCTGCCATGACAAGCGGTACAAATAATTCTAACGTCGCCTCAAACAATTTAAACAACGGGGCGAAAATACACTCTTTTTTGTATGAACTTAAAAACTTAAATAACTGCTTCACACTTTCCTCCTAGTGGTAAATTTTCGTCTCCCTGCATTGCTAACTGTGCTTTTACAAGTCGATAATAAATACCTCTCTTTGCAATCAATTCTTCATGAGACCCCACTTCCGCAACACGATGTCCGTCAATTACAACAAGTCTGTCTGCATGTTTTAACGTCGAAAGACGATGCGCAATCGCAAAGGTAGTACGCCCCTTGGTCAAACGCTCCAATGCTTGTTGTATCATAAATTCACTCTCCGTGTCAAGACTTGCCGTTGCTTCATCTAAAATTAACAGTCTAGGTTCATTCAAAATTGCTCTCGCAATCGCAATCCGCTGTCTCTCTCCACCGGACAAACTGTGTCCTTTTTCTCCCACATATGTATTATAGCCATCCGGCGTCTGTGATATAAATTCATGTGCATTTGCCGTTTTTGCCGCCATTATCACTTCTTCTAATGAGGCATCCGGTCTGGCAAAACGGATATTTTCAAGAATTGTCCCAGAGAATAAAAATGTCTCCTGTAACACCACACCAATTTGTGAATGAAAATAATCCGACTGGATTTCCTTTATATTATGCCCATCGACCAACAATTTACCATCATCCACCTCATAAAGACGCATAATCAGATTGATAATCGTAGACTTTCCGGTTCCGGATGCGCCTACAATACCAATCATTTCCCCTTTCTTTATCGTAAGATTCAAATCTTCCAAAACCGGCTGATACGATTTGTAACCAAACGAGGCATGCTCAAACCGGATTTCTCCTTCCACATCAAGGTGAATCGGCTTTTGCACATCCTCAATAAAAGGTTCCTGTGTCAAAACATCATTGATTCTTTCCATACTGCTAATCAGATTCATCAGTTCCCTCGGCATATTTGTCATCCAATTTAGGTACATATATAAAAGCTGTGTATATGTTACAAACTGTAGCAGTTCACCGGTCGTCATCCTGCCGCCTAATACATCCAATCCACCAAAATAAATCACAAGGAACACACCAGCTCCCATCAAAAGGCTTACCATCGGCATAAACACAGCCCAAAACACTTCATTTTTTGTCTGTACACGACAGAACTCATCCGTAAGCATATTGAATTTATCTCGCTCATTTTCTTCTTTTCCATAGGATTTCACCACGCGCATACCGGATATCACATCCTGCAAACTGCTGTTTACCTCATCGCTCTTCTTAAACTGCAAATGAAACCGTCTGTGAATATTCTTTCGGAACGCATACGTCACAAATACTGCCGCCGGAATGAAAACAAACGCAAGCAGTGCAAGTTTTACATTGAGTAACACCATAAAAATAATGTCACAGGCAAAAATAAAACAGACCGTAAACATATTACAGAAAGTTCGCTCCATAAATTCACGAATCTTTCCCGTATCAAAAACAATTCGGTTCATCAATTCGCCCGGCCTTCTGTCATTGATAAAATTCAGCGATAAAATCTGAATGTGGGAAAACATCCGCTGCCGCAAATCTTTTGAAATAGTTGCGCCTAAAACCGTACAGTAATACGTTTTTAAAATGTTAATCACAACAATTCCGACACTTAACAAAAACATGATGCCAAGGCAGATAAAAGCGGTTGAAATTCCACCCTCTCTGCGTTTCAAAACATCGTCCACCAAATGCTTTTGTATTTCCGGATTCAAGAGTGTCACAACGGCAGCCAGAATCATTAACACAATGATCCCCGCAAACTTTCTCTTATACGGTGCCGCCATTTTCAAAAAGCCTTTCCAGAACCCGCCCTCTTTGGAGCAGTGCGGACAATATTTCGTACCCGGTATCGCATGGTGGCATTTCGGACATATTTTCTCGTATTCCGTACTGACTACCTCTTCCTCTCTGCCGGATGCCAGAATATGGATTCCTCTGGCAATGTAAGCATAACGCGATAAATGTCTCGCCGAATAATGAACAATGTGCTTTGGCACACCGTCAAAATTGATTACTAAAAGTCCGCCACCGATTTTTGCCTCTGCTTTTACATCGATACATTTGGAAACATCGTATTCCTGTTTGATACTGTCCTTTTCCACAACAAAAAGTCTGCGGTTTGTGACAATAAAAAAGGAGTCTTCCAAAAAATTTCCGGCATCATCAATATCGACCGGAACCGCATAGTAAATGCGTTCGTTGTCCGTAAGCGAAATAACCTGCTCTGCCTCTTTTGGCAGTTCATATCTTAAAATCATACTGCTACCTCAAACTTTCTATCCTACAAGAACAAATCCAGTTTTCTTTGTTCCTTCTGCGAAAGAGCAAATACATCCCGTATCTCAAACCGGTTTTCATCCAAATCAGTGATGAGAAGACGGCAGTCACTTAACCGCACCACCGCATTACTTCCCATGTTAATCGTAAAGCGACACTCCCCACGGTCGGTCATAACATGAAAATAGGCATAACCATACTCATCCTTGATATCCAGAATCTTCTGAATTACCGGGGTAAAATAATGAAGATTTAACTGCTCCAAAAGCATTTTTCTCGTTTTCTTATCTACCTCTTTGATATTTTTTATTACCCCAATTTCATGGGAGCGTTCTTCTACCGTCCGAATCGAAAGAAAAGAATCCGGCTCAGTAAATGGAAACAGGCGAATCACCTGAATCCTATCCCACTTCTTTCCCTCGTAAGAAAGAGATAAAAAGCCGCCCTCTGTTCTCTCAAAAACAGCATTGTCCTGATTCAGATAGTGAATTGCCGTCATTTCCTCGACTTCATTTTCCATATTTGTGATGACTTGATTTTCACTCATAACGATTCCCCTTTCAAAGCCAGTGATTTCGTCTGTAACTCCATCAGTTTATAATAAATTCCCTGTTTCTTTTCCAATTCCTTATGCGTACCCTCTTCGACGATTTTTCCACCATCAATTACAACTAAATGGTTCGCATCCCGCAGTGTGGAAAGACGGTGTGCAATGGACAATGTCGTCCTTCCCTTCACCAGATAATTGAGTGAATTTTGGATTGCTTTCTCGGTTTCCGTATCCACACTTGCCGTCGCTTCATCTAAAATCAAAATTTTCGGATTTGCTAAAATTGCTCTGGCAATCGAAATCCTCTGTTTTTCACCGCCCGACAAGTCTTTACCCGATGCTCCAATCACGGTATCATAACCATCCGGCATATTGGCGATAAATTCATGCGCACTTGCTAAAATTGCAGCCTGCACTACATCTTCTCTCGTCGCCTCCGGATTCGCATAAGCGATGTTGTCCGCCACCGTTCCCATAAAAATATAAGTGTCCTGTGATACCATCGCCACATTTTTCCGTAAATCATGAAAAGCTAATTCCTTTACCGGAATACCATCCAGATAAATTTCTCCCTCATCCACATCATAAAGACGCGAAATCAAATTTACAAGCGTCGTTTTTCCGGCACCAGAACGCCCCACAATGCCAAGCATTTCACCGGGATTTACATGAAGGCTGATATCTTTCAAAACCGGATGATTTGTCTCGTAGCCAAAACTCACATGAGAAAGTGTAATTTCTCCCTTTGGATTTTTAATCTGCTTCGGATTTTCCACTTCTTCAATCTCTGGAATGGCATCCATAATTTCAAACATGCGCTGGGCAGCATTGATACTGTCCGACCACATCTGAAATACACGGGAGAAGAAATTCATCGGTCCGTTTAACTGCCCCACATAGCCAACAAACGTAATCAAAACACCAAGTTCCACGGTATGCGTATTCAGAAGCAGAATCACACCGACAATCCAAACCCAGATATTTGAAATCTCCTGCACTAAATTATATAAAATCGTAAATTTATTATTGTATTTTACAATGCGTATTTCCGCCTCTTTCAGACGCTCATTTGGCGCTTTGAAACGCTCTTTTTCCTGCTTTTGCTGTCCGAAAGCTTTTACCACACGAGAACCGGTCAAATTGTCATTGACACGGTTATTTACCGCACGCTCTGCCCGGTGGCGTCTGCCAAACAAACTCCACAATTTCGGCTTTAATTTCACGCTCATAAAAACTAACAGTGGCAGCAGAATACAGGCTACCAGTGCCATCTGCCAATTCAAACGGAACATAACCGTAAACGTAGCAAGAATGGTAAAGCCATGCACAAATATGTACGGAAATCCATCTAAGAAAAAGTCGGTCACACGGTTTGCATCACTTAACACACGTGTCATAAGTCCACCGGTCTGCTTACTTGTAAAAAATCCAAGTGACAATCTTCCCATATTGGAAAATACATCCTGCTTCATGTCACGCACAGTCGCTGCAACCACCTGTGCCATCAAGGTTCCCTGTACCAACTGGACGCCCTGCTGTACAAGTTTTGACAATACCATTACAAGCACAAGCATCAAAAGAGCAAAACCATACCGCCCGATTTCACTTTGTGAAACTTTTCCCGGCAGAATCTCATCATACAATACCGTACCGCTTAAATAAGGCCATACAAGATTCAATCCGGCCGCCAGAAAATAGCAGGCAAAAATAATAATAACCTTAAAACGGTACTGAAGAAAATATTTCATCGTTCTTCCAAAAATCGAACGTTTATTCATGCACTTCGGACAGATTTTTCTTTTTGGATCCGGGTACATCGTTCCACACTTTGGACAATACTGTGCTTTCTGCTCCTGAATATCCGCAGACGCTTCCACTTCTTCTGCTTCCTCTGGATATTTTTTTATCTTATTATAACTTTTACGAAACAAATTCATCTGTTCAAAATACAGATTTGTCAGCGCCGCTAATAAAAGTGGTTTGCCCTTATAATCAATTGTGACTAGATTTGTCGCGAGCTGCTTTTCCACTCTCATATGCGAAGTATCCGCCAAATCAAACCATTCCAGCATGTATTCTTTTTCATCCTCTGCATACTGCATATCTGCCGTCTTCGTTCCACGGAAATAGCGAACCGTCATCTGTTCATGGCGGCTCTTGGCAACGCCGATTTTCGTACTTGTCAAGAACAAATATCCACTGATATATTCCGAATCAAAAGATAAATCAAACGGACAAACATCTAAAATATCATCGGATTTTATTTGATATGCCAAAAGCGTATTTAATACCTGCTTTGGCAGTTGATTTTTCTTCATGATAATTCCCCCTGCTTTCATTAACTACTCTTTTGGCTATTGTAAAGCAGGAAAACAATTCTTGCAATAGATTTTTCTAAACAAACCATGTATCTTTTGCAAAATAAAACCGTGCCTGCCGGCTTACGAAACACCGACAGACACGGTCTGACTTTTTTATCGAATTTCCTGCCTATGAATGATATCACAAATCACACCGGCAAGCTCCGGTTTTAATTCTTCTAACGTCACCGGCTGTTGCTGCAAAATTACACTATGACAAGTTGAATTAACAAACTCCACAATCATATACAGCATCAAATCCGGATTACGAAACATCCTTCCTGACTGATCCAAAAGCAAATAATATCTTTGATAAAAACTGTCACCATCTTCATTATTCTCCAACAAAAGTGCCTTCTGAAAAACTCCCCAGCTTAAATTTTTTGAAATAAATTTCAATAAATTTTTGTTCTGGTTCAATTGATTAATAACAGAATTAATCAAAAAGATTACATGGTCTTCCAATGAATCCAGCTGCACCCGGTTCATCTCCTCTAATGCACGGCAAAATACCTGTCTTGCCTTATCCGCAATCAATTTGTCGCGGATATCAAATTTATCTTTGAAATAAAGATAAAATGTTCCTTTCGCCATATTTGCCTTTTTTGCTATATCGGAAATGGATGTGTCATTTATTCCCTTCTGCGTAAATAGGGCAAATGCTGCCATCAGCAGAGAATCTCTCTTTTGCTTTTTCTTATCATCCAATTTTCCCATACAAAATCACCTAGTCCTCTTTTTCAATGGCCGCTGTCTCGATGACAAATTTCACTTCACCATTCATAGAGCCGTGAATACCACTAAAGCTCTTATAATCTTTTCCTACTTCGCAAACGGCTTTCAAACGGTCAACCAAACCTTTAACATCATCTTCATATGTGTCATTGATTTTTTCAATACCATCCTTATTAAACTCGCTCATACCGTCAGCTAATTTCTTGCTTCCGTCTTTCAGCTTGCCGCTCGCTGTATCCAGTTTACCAACACCTGTTGTCAATTTTCCGGCAGCACTCTTTAAGGATTTGCTTCCCTTGTCTAATTTCTTAACGCCACTGCCTACCGTTTTAATACTCTTTTTCAATGTCTTTCCGGATTTCACAAGTTTCTTTGACGCACTCTTTAACTTCTTATTGTTCTTTGCCAGTGTATCGCCGCCCTCTTTCAATGTCTTCACACTGGAAACTAATGTCGGCATACTGGTTTTTAATTTTGTAGAAGCTTCTGTCAAAGTTGAGGAGTTTGCAGATAATTTATCCAAGCTGTCCATTACTGTTGCTACGCTGCCGGATACTTTTTCTGCACCCGCCTTCAAATCACCGGTTGTGGACGTTGCCTGTTTCATTGCCTGAATTGCCTGTTTCTGTCCGGCAAGCACCTGCTCTAACGTTGCAACTGTTGTTGCGTCAGCACCGGTCGCTTTCAATTTCTTTAACAGTAAATCCGTAGTCTCATACGTTTTTTCCAAACTTGCCAGATTGGTATTTAACGATGTCACACCATCACTAACCGCTTTTGCTCCGGATTTCAGTGCTGTAACATTCTGTTTTGAACCAAGCTTGTCAACACTGCCGGTGTAGGTCTTCAAGCCGGTGTCAAAACTCTGAATCTGAGTCGGAATATCCTTTACGGATTTATAAAGCAGGGCACATCCATTTGTAATTTTTGCTGCGCCATCTACATAACTTGCAGTTCCTTTTGCAAATGTTGTTACACCATTTGCATAATCGGTAACGCCTTTTACTAATGTCGGAGCACCTTTTGCCAGTGTGCTGATCCCATTTGCCAACTGGTTTACGCCCTCTTTCTGGAATTTCTTCACAGAAGTGTTAAGCTCTCCCATTTTGCTGTCAAACAATTTCAAATTATCATACAAATCATCGGAACCATCAACTAATTTGTCAGAAGCATCGGTCAAATCATTCAGTTTTTCTTCCAAATCATCTAACTCATCTACATCGTCTAAATCCAAATCATTCAAAAGACTTGCACTTCCGTAGGTAAATGTATTACCAATTGTAAAATCTTTTGCATCGGCTGTTACCGTAAAATCGGATGGGATTTTATCTGCCATATCATCACTCAAATCTAAGTTCTCAGCCATTCCGGGAACGCCCATGCCAATAATCATCTGATTATCACCATCATTGACTACTCTTGCATTATCCACTTCGACATTTTCAAAATGGTCAGAAGAGAGAACCATTGCGGTCACCATAACAAATGGTGTATAAATTGTTGTTTCTTTACCATCAATTTTTTTCTTCCGGCTAGACTTATTCGTATAGCTAACATGGATTTCCACTTTACCGCTTTTACCAAGCATATCTTTTGCTGCGATTTCTTTTCCATCCAATTTGTAAGTAATCTTCATATCAACCGGAAGTTTTTCATCCGATTCACCCTGATAGTAAATATCTTTTCCGGCGCCGCTCCAGTCAACGTCCTTACCATTCTGTTTGAATGTCTCATCTCCTTTGACATTTGAGATGTTTTTCAAATCGGAAATATCATTAATGGTTCCGGTTGTTTCATTTGCGCCCTTCAGCCAGTCCGATACGGTAATCTTGGATACCGACCCATCGGCTGCTGCATTAACATAAACTGATTCCTGTTTTTTGATTTTTTTCGCTTCTACAAAGGAGCTGTTGCACACTACCATGCCAAGACTAAGCACAGCACACATTGTACATTGTAAAGTTTTTTTCAATTTCTTATTCATAGTCATCGTCCCTCCAAACTAATAATCAATTTTCCGCATATCCCATGTGGTCTTGCAAATCCATTTATCAAACACTGTCAGCATCGCCGGCAGAACAAGAATAACAACGATTGTACTAATTACTGCCCCTCGAGACAACAACGTACAAATTGACTTAATCATATCAATACTTGACGACATCGTTACGCCAAATGTTGAAGCAAACAAACACATACCACTTATCATAATGGACTTAATTGAAGTTTTATGTGCAATATCGATTGCTTCCTTCTTACTCTTTCTTCGTACCACACGCTCTTTATGATAACGGCTCGTCATCAAAATTGCGTAATCTACGGTCGCACCGAGCTGAATCGTACCAATTACGATACTTGCCACAAACGGCAGCGACTCGTGTGTATAAAATGGCACTGACATATTTAAGAATATCGCAAACTCAATTACCATAACCAAAATGACCGGAATCAAAATGGACTTAAAGGTAATGAGAATTATAAGGAATATCGCAGCAACCGAAACATAGTTTACATTTACTAAGTCAATATCGGTTACATCCTGCAAATCCTTCGTCAATGGTGCCTCACCAATTACCATCGAATCTTTGCTGTATTTCTTAACAATCTTATTTATATCAGCAATCTGTGAATTTACCTCGTCTGTTGCTGCTTTATAGTCGGAGCAGACAAAGGCAATCTCATAGTTATCACTCTTTAGTTTAGATTCCAGTTTCTTCGGAATCATACTGCTTGGAATGCTGACCCCCTTAAAGGAATCAATTCCGAGTGCCCATTTAACACCTTTCACATCCTCAATTTTCTTTAACATTTCACTCTTTTCTTTGGATGCCATACCATTTTTCATCAATACGATATGGGTGCTGTTCATATTAAATTTCTCTTCGAGTTTTTTATTTGCAACGGCAGAATCCAGTGACTGTGGAAGTGCCCCCGCAATATCATAGTAAATTTCGTAATTGCTGTTTCCGTACATCGCAGGTCCCAGTAAAACTAAAAATAATACTAAGACAACCGGCCATCCCTTTACAATCTTTTTCGATAAACCATCCAAATTTGGAATTAGATTCTTATGGGTGGTTTTATCGATTGCTTTATCAAAGCATAGAATCAATGCCGGCAAAACAGTCAAACATACGATAACGCCGATGATAACACCTTTTGCCATAACAAGACCTAAGTCCATACCTAATTTAAAGGTCATGAAACAAAGTGCAGCAAATCCGGCAATCGTTGTTACCGAACTACTGGTAACGGAAGTAAATGTATTGGAAATCGCATGTGCCATTGCACGGTTTTTATCCCCGTCATACCTGACTTTATTGGCTTCATAACTTTCCAAAAGGAAAATGGAATAATCCATCGTTACACCAAGCTGTAAAATTGCTGTCAGCGCCTGCGTAATATAGGAAATTTCTCCAAATACCATATTCGTTCCCATGTTATAAACAATCGCCATACCGATACCAAGCAAAAAGATAACTGGTGTTACCAGGGAATCCATCGTTAGTAACAAAATGAGAAGCGAAAGCACCGCTGCTACAACAACATAAATCGGCATCTCTGCCATCGCCAGATTTTTAATATCGGTAACGACACCGCTCATACCACTGATAAATGCCTGTTTCTTTACAATACCACGCATTTCGGTAATCGCATCCATCGTTGAATCTGCCGATGTTGTATTGTCAAACAGGGCAATCATCATCGTTGCGTTCCCATTAAACAAGCCCTCTCTAAGTTTATCCGGGAGCATCTCTGTCGGAACTGTAATATCCATTGCGTCATCATACCAGATAACATCCTCCACATGATTCACTTTTTTCAATTTTTCTTTGAGAGCCACAATGTCCTTCTTCTCCATGTCTTCTACGACAATCATGGAAAAGGCTCCCATCCCGAATTCATCTACCATCGTATCCTGTCCGGATACTGTCTCAAGGGAATTCGGAAGATAACTTAACAAGTCATAGTTAATTCGCGTTGACACATAACCAATTGTCGCAGGGATTAACAATAAAAATGCGATAATCAGGACAACTGCTTTGTGTCTGGTAAGCCATTTACCAAACTTAATTACCATCGTGCACGCCTCCTACTTTTTGATAAAAAATTTCAAAAATGACCATCAGTCACTTTAACTATATGCAGTGTAACACAAAAATGACCAACGGTCAACCATTTATTTAAAAAATTTTTGAACGGTTTCAGATTCCGTAATTTACGTTAAGAAAAAGTTTGACGGCTCATGGGCGCTCCCGCTCGTTGAGTGCGTAACAGTAGGGGCACTGAAACTACCAGTGCCTCCTGCTGACGTACTCAAAACCCATGAGCCGTCAAACTTTTTCTTAATGTAAATTACCGGAATTCTGAAATACCAAGAATTTTATAAATAACCCGTACGATATCTTTGTAAGGAATCGACACGATTCGGCACAAAATGCATATATTACCAATATACAGTTACGGAGGAAGTTAGCAGATGAATCGAGTTCGTAAAGCGGTTTTTTCAGAAGCAGTGCATAAACAAGGAATTTTAGGAAAGGGCATCGGGATTGCGATTGTTGACACCGGACTTTTTCCGCATCCGGATTACCGCTCACGCATCACCGGATGGTACGATGCTCTCTATCAAAAGCCTGCGCCTTATGACGACAACGGCCACGGAAGCCACGTTGCAGGGATTGCCGCCGGAGCAGGAACCTTTTCTCATGGAAAATACAAAGGCATCGCACCGCAGGCAAATCTAATTGGGGTTAAAGTGCTAAACAACAAAGGCAACGGCACCATTCATGACATCATGAATGGGCTTCAGTGGATTCTTAAAAATCAGGAGCGCTTAAAAATCCGCATTGTAAATATTTCCATTGGCACCAATGACCGGCATGCCTATCCCGAAGACAGTGCTTTTGTCCGCAAAGTTAATCAGCTTTGGGATGCCGGTATTATCGTGGTTGCTGCAGCCGGTAATCAGGGACCTAACCCACAGACTATTAGTGCACCCGGAAACTCCCGAAAAATTATCACCGTTGGCTCGTATGATTTTGCCGAAAGAACCGATGTAATTCCTTCCTCTCACTCCGGCGCAGGTCCTACGTTTTCCTGCATCAAAAAACCGGACGTCGTTGCGCCCGGTTCTCATATTATCAGTTGCTGCCCTCCCGACAAAACAAACGGCTCTCTCTACTCAAAGAAAAGCGGCACCTCCATGTCCACACCAATTGTGAGCGGTGCCATTGCCCTGCTTTTAAGTAAATATCCTTCCATGAGCCCAAGAGAGACAAAAATCCGGCTGAAAAACTCCAGCACGGATCTTTCTCTCCCCCACACACGCCAGGGATGGGGTTATTTAAATATTCCTTCCTTACTTAGTACCTTCTGACAGGTGCCAAATTTCATCATTGTATTGCGAAATCGTGCGGTCAGAGGAAAAGAAACCTGCTTTTGAAATGTTGACAAGCATTTTCTTTGCCCATTCTTCCCTGTTTTCATAATCCGCATAGGCTTTTTCTTTGGCTGCCACATACGCTCTGTAATCCGGGAATGTCATAAACCAGTCTTTATTCAATAACTCGTTATAAAGTCTTGTAAGCATCGTCTTGTCACCAAGTTTCTGCATTTTCTTGCTGACAATAAAATCAACGGCTTCTTTTAACTCCGAATCTTTTTCATAATAATCTTTTGAGCAGTAATCTCCACGCTCATAGCGGGCAATTACCGTATCACTGTCCTCTCCGAAAACATAAATATTATCATCGCCGACAAGCTCATGAATTTCCACATTGGCACCATCCTCGGTTCCCAAAGTAATTGCACCATTTAACATAAACTTCATGTTGCCGGTACCACTTGCTTCTTTCGAGGCAAGCGAAATCTGCTCCGAAATATCACATGCCGGAATCAGTTTTTCAGCCTTTGTGACGTTGTAGTTTTCTACCATAACAACCTGCAGATATTTTCTCACCTTACGGTCTTTTTCAATCAGACGCTGCAAGCACAATATCAAATGAATAATATCTTTGGCAATAACATACGCCGGTGCTGCCTTTGCGCCAAACAAAAGAACAATCGGACGTTTCGGAATCTTACCTGCCTTAATTTCCAAATATTTGTGAATCGCATACAACACATTTAACTGCTGTCTCTTGTACTCATGCAGTCTCTTAATCTGGATATCATAAATCGCATTGTCTAACAATTTGATTCCCTGTGTCTGTTTCAAATAAGAAGCAAGTGCTTTTTTATTTGCATCTTTAATTTCTAATAATCTCCGGCAAACTGCTTTGTCATCGCGGTAATCCAAAAGTGCATTTAATTTTTCCGCATCTTTCTTATATCCATCTCCAATCGTTTCCGATAAGAAGGAAGAAAGCAATGGATTTGCGTGAAGCAGCCAGCGGCGGAATGTAATCCCGTTCGTTTTATTATTGAATTTTTCCGGATACAAGGTATAAAAATTATGCAGTTCCGTATTTTTCAAAATCTCCGTATGAAGATAGGCAACGCCGTTGACACTGTGTGAAAAATGAATATCCATATGTGCCATATGAACACGATTTTCACCATCAATAATTGCTACTTTTTCATCGTGATACTGTGCGTTTATCTTCTCATTTAATTTCTGAATAATCGGAACAATCGCCGGTGCCACTTCTTCGATAAACGACATTGGCCATTTTTCCAATGCCTCTGCCAAAATCGTATGATTCGTGTAGGCGCAGGTATTTGTTACAATTTCTGCTGCTTCATCAAATGGAATTCCCTCTTTCATCAAAAGACGAATCAATTCCGGAATCACCATGGATGGATGCGTGTCGTTAATCTGAATTGCCGCATAGTCTGCAAGGTCATGCAGATTACAGCCTCTGTCCTTTGCTTCCGAAAGAATCAGCTGTGCACCGCAGCTTACCATAAAATACTGCTGGTACACGCGCAAAAGACGGCCTTTGTCATCAGAATCATCCGGATACAAAAATAAGGTCAGATTTTTTCGTATATCTTCCTTGTCAAATTCAATTCCATCATGAACAATCGTTTCATCCACAGAATCCAAATCAAACAAGTGAAGGCGGTTCGTCCGGCTCTCGTAGCCGGTCACCAAAATATCATACAACGATGCTTTCACATCGAAACCGCCAAAAGAAACCGTAAAAGATTTGTCACTGCGAATCAGCCAGCTGTCCTTATTCATCCATGGATTTGGCTCTTCCATCTGTTTTCTGTTCTTAAATTCCTGACGGAACAGACCGTAGTGATAATTTAATCCGACACCATCACCCGGCAGAGAAAGCGTCGCAATGGAATCTAAAAAGCAGGCTGCCAGTCTTCCTAAACCACCGTTGCCAAGTGATGGCTCCGGCTCGTATTCTTCTAAATCTGTAAGACTTTTACCGGCATCGGAAAGTTCTTTTTTTACTTCCTCGTAAATGCCAAGATTAATCAGGTTATTACTGAGCAGTTTTCCAATCAAAAACTCTGCTGATATGTAATACAGTTTCTTCTTTCCTGTATTCTCTTCCTTTTCCCCTGCCTTTTTCTGCACCAGCGTAAGCAGAGCATGATAAAGTTCTTCCTTCCCGCATTCACTGATTTCTTTGCCATAACATTCTCTTACGATTTTTGCAAGCATAAAATAATTCCTTTCTACTACAATTTATTATAATGTAAAATTAAGTTCTCTTCCGCCGGAACCAATTGTAAACTGGTATACGGCATCTTTTCTTTCGCCGAGCGAAGCCGTAATCTGATAGGTTCCCTCGCCGACATTTACAACATAATTTCCTTTTTCATCCGTTGTCGAAGAAAAAATGCTGCCATCCGTCAAATTCTCGCAGACGATAGAAACACCTTCTACCGGCGCTCCTTTCTCATCTACTACAAGACCGGCAACTCTTCTTTGGTCAACCACCCGGATAAGGGCAGAAGTTTCAACCATGCGGTTTGTATTTTTCTCATCACTTACCGTAATCTGCACACGGTATTCGCCAACACCGGACACTTTACCACTAAGCGTTCCTGTTTCCGCATCCATCTTCAAACCTGCCGGCAGAGAGATTGCAGAATAGCTGTAAGAACCGCTGCCGCCAAGAACCTCAAGAAATGGAACTGCATCTAACTGGGTACCGGTCACAACCGTCATATCCTCTGCTTTCGCCACGATAGCAGATTCGTTTCCAATATACACATGAATCACTTTTGTGAACTTCGTACCCATTTCATCGGTTGCCTTAATGGTAATATCCGTTCCCACGGTCACAGTTGTCAATGTCCCGGAAAATGTGATTTCATTATTTTTAATTTTACGGGTAATTCCCGGAATCTCACCCGTAATCTGATAGGAAAGATTTCCACAGCCGTACTCGCTTAAATCCACTGTTTTGTTCCACTCATCGCCAACGACGCCAAGCCATTTTTCTTCTTTTGGCTCGCTTAATTTGGTAAACAACGCCTGTGCTTCCATTGTTTTTACGCCATTACCCGGCAAATCCGAGATTGTGACGCGGACATAGGAATCTTTTTCTACATTATAATCATCCGTCAGCTTAATATCATAGGTACGATTATCATAGTTACGAATACTTGCCACGGAATAGGTGCGGTTATATGTTCCATAAGAATAGCGCTTTCCTTCTATTTTAAATTGTTTGTTTGTCAATGCCTTCGCTTTATCCAGAGATACCCGGACAACATCGTTGCTAAGCACCTCCACAGAGGCAATGCCGACACTGTTGGTTGCCATCACAGTCATTTTCAAACTTGCTGTTTTTTTACTTCCCTCCACAGAAGTTGCTTTGATTGTGACGTTTCCCGCTTTGATTCCTTTTACCACACCGGCTTTTGTAACTGTCGCAATCTTTTTGTCCGAAGATGACCAAGTTACCTTTTTATAGCTTCCACTTGCCGGTTTTACAGTCGCTTTCAGAGTCAGACTGTTTCCTACATATAACTGATTTTTCGGCTTTTCAATCGCAACGGATGTTACTTTCTTTACGACCGTTACCGTAATTTTTGCTTTCTTCTTTTTATTCTTTTTGGATGTCACGGTAATTTTACATTTTCCGGTTTTGATTCCTTTCACATATCCTGATGATGAAACCGTTGCAATCTTTTTATTGGAAGATTTATAGGAAACTTTTTTATTTGCCGACTTATTCGGTGATACTTTCACAGTCGTTGTAAGTTTCACTTTTTTTCCAACCGCAACATGGACACTACTTCCATAATTACTCTTTACCGTTACCTTTTTTACTTTTACCTTTGCCTGTGCCTGCGGTGCCTGCATAAGCATAAGTGCTGCTGCCGCAAAGACAATTCCCTTTACCAATTGTTTCATTTCTTTTTTTTCCTCCATTCTATCTTATACTGCCCAGGGTCTAAAATTCAAAATTTGATTATCCCCCAACATTCTATTATAGTTTAATTCTTTGTTTTGTCAAAAAGTTGTAATATATCTTTTCAGCGTATCACTTGACATCAAAAAATGTTCTTTTAATGCCCGAAGCAACTTTCGCTCTAGTCCCTTTTTTACACGGATTTCAAACCCATTACCCGGGTTCACATCGCATTCGCCTGTAAACTCCGGAACTTTATCGCCAAGAAACACTACTCGTCCGGTTAAATCTGAGAAAATTCCTTCAACATTAACCTTCTTTAACGATTTCGGAAGAATTACCTTCTCATAAGTTGAAAGGTTTGCCATTCCCCAAATTTCCTTAACACCTTCCGGCACTTTCACTACAATACAATTCTTTTTATATTTCTCGTAATATTCATTAGGTAGTTTTTCAAAATCACCCGATGCCATTTCCATCTTTTTTAATCTCGAATTATATTGTATCACATTTGTTGTGCAAAGGACACTGCCATCTTTGGAACGAATCCACTGTCCAAATGTTTTTTCCTGTTTGAATTTATTTAATCCACTTTTATATACAAATTGCTGTACACTGCCTCCAAAAATTGCATCATCCTCTAAAATCTCCAAATCATCTGGCAGATACAGTTTATCCAAAGTATCCAACAGATAAATGGTATGAGATTTTAGTTTTTTCAACGAGACGGGCAGCGCAAGCTTACTATCGGAATCATAACCCGAACTATACAGCTGAACCGTATAATTAGTCCCCAGATAGGTTAGTCCTGGTGGAAGTCCATCCATATCAATTCCCCAAAACGCATTATCTCCTATATATGTAAGTGTAAATTCTCTCATTATCTTTAAGGTATTTATACGTACCGGTATTCTCTCAGAATCCCAGGAATATATCTGCCAGAATCTGCGCAGTTTGTCTGTGGACTCTCCCAAAGCAAACGCTCCCTCTTCCACCACTTCAAGGGAAGAAGGCAGATTTACCTCTACCCACTTAACTTTTTTCATCATGGACTCTTCTGAAACCATATGGGCAAACGCTTTTTTCGTTATTTTCGTCGTTCCCTCTGCAATCGTTATCGTAAGAGAACCACAATTTGCAAACGCATCCTCTTCAACAAATACTTTTTTGGGAATCGTAATGTTCCTTGTATATTTCCGCTTTTCATTGAGTGAATACCCATATTCTCCTGCATCAAAAGCATGCGAAGAAATCCGGTTACATTTTGCCGGTATCGTAATTTTTATTCCGCCAGTATAATCCCCGGCAAACCGATACAAGGAATTTCCTTTCAGAATAAATTCCCCTTCTCTCTTTGCTCCGGGCAGATTCTTAAGCTGACAATCCATTTCTATTATAACACCAAATTCATTGGTTACAATGGTGCTGACATACTTGTCATTTTCATACTGTCTCCGTATTCCTTTCCAGACAAGTGTCTGCTCAGATATCATCCTTCCAAGTGCCCTCTTACACTCAGACAATGTTGAATTCATGGTAATTCCCAATATATTCGTTTTAAAATATTCCCCTGTTTCGTCGAGCAGCGTATGCACCCGCCATATCGTGCCATCCTCTAACCGGCTAAACGAGCAATACCGATTCAATGCTCTCGCTGGCTCCTTTTTTGTTCCCAAATAACCGGAAAGTGAATAAGCCTTTTGATTCACCAATGACGTTTTTTTCGTCAGCATGCCATTAAATCTTGGCGGTTTCTGTTTTTTCATTCCTCCACCCGGGAAATTTAATCTGACCTTTTTGTCTAACAACTGAATTGTCAGCTTATTTTCCGTTCCCGGCCGGATTGACATCCGATACATGTTCCCCGTCGAATTATAAGTGAATTCATAGGTTTCATTCCCAACTGCTCTTCCAGAAAACAGTCGATTGTTTTTTTCATCTAAAGAAAAGAAAATAGCCTCACTTGTCACCCGCTGTATCTCAAGAGATATCGTCTTATCCTTATCTGTCCAAATCCCAGCGAATTCACTGCATCTTTCTGCGTATTCTTTTTTATTATCTGATATTGCCCCCTCCCCTATCAACACCGCAATAAGTGCACACAAACAGACGCCAAGCACCATGAAAAGCAATCGTTTCTTTTTCGCTGTCATTTTTTTACTCCCCCTTCTTTTGCTTTTACAGCATTGCTAAAATTTCGCTTTTCGAGGCAGCCCCAACAATTCGGTTTACCTCTTCTCCACCCTTCATAACAACCAATGTCGGAATCGACACGACACGAAACTGCATCGTAAGTTCACCCTGTTCATCCACATTCACTTTACCGACGCGGATGGAATCATTTTCCTCACCAATCTGCTCAATTACCGGTGATACCATCTGGCATGGTCCACACCAGGATGCCCAAAAATCTAACAGTACCGGTTTGTCCGACTGTAATACTTCTGCTTCATAATTTTCCTTCGTTATTTCAATTGCTGCCATTTGTCATTCCTCCAATTCTTATTGTTCTTTTAAAATTTCCCGTATCGCCTGCTCTGAGCGTTTCACATCCGATTCAAAATCTCTGGCAGACAAAAGCCTGCACCCGGCTCCGCGAATGATAATCTGCTCCAACCCATCGGATGTCGCAACGGTGATACGATATTTTTTACCATTTTCGTGAGCAAACTTTTCAATGTACTGGTCTGCGGTTTCCGCCTCTTTTGTGTATACCACATGAATGTTATGATAATCCAAAATTTCTGTTTTGTGGTTTGCCACACGGTACGCATCAAACACTAAAATCAGCTCACATTTATGAAAACCCTGATAATTACACAGGATATCCATCAGTTTTCCTCTTGCCGCCGCAATGTCGGTTTGCGCCAGCACTTTCAATTCTTCCCAGGCAAAGATAATATTATACCCATCAACCAGCAGGTAATTAACATCCGGCATCTGTTTTTTTCTTGGCTTTGACAAACCAACCGGCTTTTCTTTGACAGAACTTACCCGCTTTGCAGAAATTCCTTTGTGTGAAACAACCCCCTGCTTACGATTGGCAAAAGAACTTCTTTCCAAAATGGAATCAATCTCTGATACATCCAGCCATTCTTCTTCCTGCTTTTTCGGCTCTTTTTTCTCTGTCACGTCATTTTCCATTTCAGAAGAATCTCTGTTTGCCCGTTTTGACGTGTCAATATGCATATAGTCAAACACCTGATTCCATGGAACAAAAAATCCGGCACCATGTGCACAGAATACCGAACCACTTGGATTTTTCACATCATGGTCGGCATCGTACTGTTTTGCGGCAATTACCTCATCTGCATTGTGACACGGACGATATCCTAAAAGCGTGCAGAACAACTGTCCATGCCCTTTTGTGTAGGCGGTGACTTCCTGCGTATAATCCCGCATGGTACTGACAGGAGCTTCTCCGGTAAGAACTGCCATCGGTTGTGCCCCTTCACCATTTGTCTGCGGTAAATTCTGCTGCAGGGTAAAGCTTCCCGCCATGCGCTCAATATCTGTCATTGCCCGTCCAATTGACGTTTCCGGCACAATAAGTCGGTATTCATAATACGGCTCTAACAAAACCGATTTCGTCTGCATCAGTCCCTGGCGCACGGCACGATAAGTCGCCTCACGGAAATCTCCGCCCTCGGTATGTTTATTATGCGCTCTGCCGGCAATTAATGTAAGTTTTACATCGGTAAGTCCGGCTCCCGTAAGCACACCTTTATGTTCTTTTTCTGCCAAATGCGTCAAAATCAGCCGCTGCCAGTTTTTGTCCAGCTTATCTTCACTGCAGTCTGTCGCAATCTGCACACCGCTCCCCACGGCAAGCGGCTCCATCCACAAGTGAACTTCCGCATAGTGCCGTAACGGCTCATAATGCCCGACACCCTCAACCGGCTCGCAAATCGTCTCTTTGTAAACAATGTTGCCGGTTCCAAATGTGACACAAACACCATACCGCTCCAAAATCCACCGCTTAATAATTTCAATCTGCACTTCTCCCATCACCTGCGCATGAATTTCCTGTAATTCTTCATTCCAGACAATGTGAAGCGCCGGTTCCTCTTCCTCAATCTCACGAAGTTTTGGAAGCATTTTTGCCGGTTCTTCTCCATCCGGAAATAAAATGCGGTAAGTCAGTACCGGCTCCAATACCGGCGCACCGCTGTCAAATTCTGCTCCAAGTCCCTCCCCGGGATACGTCTTTGTGAGCCCCGTCAGCGCACAAATCATACCCGGAACTGCTTGTGCCACAGTCTCATAACGGCTTCCGGAGTACACACGGATTTGATTAATTTTTTCTGTCCACTCACCCTTTTTATCGGACAGTTCCATACGAGGTTTTAACTGCCCTCCGGTCACTTTAACATAAGTGAGTCTGGCTCCCTTATCATCACGCATTATTTTAAACACTTTTGCCCCAAACACCTCATCGTAAGATGGCTCCAAAAGGAGTGTCTGCATTACCTCCAGTAAATGCTTAACGCCTTCCATCCGCAGTGCCGACCCAAACACACACGGGAAAATCTTTCTCTCGCTGATTTTTTCTGCGATCTGCGAAACTGACACTTCCCCCTCTTCTAAATACTGATTCAGCATTTCTTCTTCGCAAAGAGAAACCTGCTCATAAAATTCTTCACTTTGTAATTCTGAAAAATCTGTCACCGAAGAATTTAGTTTTGCCTGAAGTTCTCCTAAAATAAATTCTTTTTCCGTTCCCGGCTGATCCATTTTATTTACAAAAATAAAAACCGGAATCTGATATTTTTCCAAAAGTTTCCACAGTGTCTGTGTGTGCCCCTGCACCCCATCCGGTCCGCTAATTACTAACACGGCATAATCAAGAACCTGTAATGTCCTCTCCATCTCCGCTGAAAAATCAATATGCCCCGGCGTATCCAACAACGTCACCTGCATATCCTCCCACGAAAAAACTGCCTGCTTGGAAAAAATCGTGATTCCTCTCTCTTTTTCCATCGCAAATATATCTAAGTAGGCATCCCCCTTGTCCACACGTCCCGGATTTTTCAACACTCCCGCCTGATACAAAAGGGCTTCTGACAACGTTGTTTTTCCTGCGTCCACATGTGCTAACAACCCGATACAAACATTTTTCTTGTCTTTGTTCATATGCAAAAACCCCCCTTCCTAAGTCATAATGAGTTATTATAACATAAAAAGGGGGGAAGGTCGATATTTTTGTTGAGTAGTTTGTGTCAATTATTCGTTAGCACTTTTTTGTTTTCCTTAATTCCGCAGAAAAGCTTTGCGTCTCGTGGGCACTCCCGTTTGTTGAGTGCGTAGCGGTATGG
>ENA-OPAV01000080-OPAV01000080.1-human-gut-metagenome-genome-assembly--contig:-NODE-80-length-87752-cov-7.585790_pt1 | contig 87752 bp, 79 predicted proteins | sample MGYA00241056_ERZ501428 | MGnify/ENA primary metagenome ERZ501428 (study PRJEB25962, sample SAMEA2042621) | human gut metagenome | biome: human gut; feature: human-associated habitat; material: faeces... | reverse complement strand
GTAGGGAAAACGAATTTCTTATTGGATTATTGCCGCGACTATTATCCGGACGATGTTTCCTGTTTGTATGTAAATATCAATAATCTTTTTTTTGCTGCAGAAGGACTTTATCATTTTGTTGAACGTTTTTATAAGTTGGGAGGGAAAGTCCTTTTATTAGACCAGGTTCATAAATATCCCGGCTGGGACCGGGAGTTGCAAGCCTGTTATCATTCTTTTCCCGGTTTGCAGATTGTGTTTACGATTTCTTCCATCGTTCGGGTAAAATCGAATGAATATCTGAAAGAGATCGTGGATATGTATAATTTGAGCGGTTTGTCGTTCCGGGAGTTTCTGGAGCTTGAAACAGGGTATCAGTTTCCGGTATTTTCATTTAAGGAGATTGTGGAAAAGCACGAGCAGATCGTAGACGGTATTCTGGCTCAGATTCGTCCTTTGGCCTATTTCGGGAATTATTTACGATACGGTTATTATCCGATATATTTGGAAGAAAAATCACATATTGATTATTTGTTGAAAAATATCAATTTGACTTTGGAATTTGATATTCCCTACAATAATCAAATAGAACTGAAATATCTGCCCAAACTAAAAAAATTATTGTATCTTGTGGCGCGGGATAATGGTGGCAGTGTGAATATCAGTAGATTGAGTGCCGATATCGGCGTAGCCCGGGCTACGGTGCTGAATTATTTGTATTACATGAAAAATGCCCGTTTGTTGACATTGTTGTTGCCGGAAGGGAATGAGGAAGATTGTTTGCGTAAGCCGAACAGACTGTATATGCACAATTCGAATTTGTTGAATGCAGTTTGTCTGGACGAGGTGGATAAGCAGGTATTACGGAAAACATTTTTTTTGAGTCAATTGTGTCCGGTGCATCGTATAAATTATACGGATAGGGCTGATTTCCTGATTGACGGTATGTATCATGTAAATGTTTGTGAGGAAGGAAAAGAAAAGGGGGCGGATGATGTTATTCTGATGGAAGATATGATAGAACGGGGAAAAGGAAATGTCATACCTCTCTGGTTATCGGGATTTACCTATTGACGGGAAGATTAAGATTGAGAATTAAATATAGTAATAAATCAAAATTGAATGTCGAAAGCCAAAATTATTTTTGTTTTCAATTTTCAGTTTTCAATTAATTTAAAAAGATGGCAAAAGAAAAACAATTCATGACTTGTGATGGTAACGCTGCCGCTGCACATATAGCATATATGTTCAGTGAAGTATCGTGTATTTATCCCATCACTCCGTCTTCGCCGATGGCTGAGAATGTCGACGAGTGGGCGGCTAAAGGGAGAAAGAATATGTTCGGAGAAACCGTACGTGTGATCGAAATGCAATCAGAAGCCGGTGCTGCCGGAGCTGTTCACGGTTCTTTACAGGCCGGTGCATTGACCAGTACTTATACTGCTTCACAGGGATTGTTGTTGATGATTCCGAACATGTATAAAATTGCCGGGGAATTATTGCCTTGTGTATTTCATGTAAGTGCACGGGCATTAGCTGCTCATGCTTTGAATATTTTCGGAGATCATGCCGATGTTTATGCAGCCCGTCAAACCGGTTTTGCTATGTTGGCTTCCGGCTCTGTACAGGAAGTGATGGATTTGTCAGCTGTTTCTCATTTGACGGCAATAAAATCCCGTGTTCCGTTTGTGAATTTCTTCGATGGTTTCCGTACCTCTCACGAGATACAGAAAATTGAAGCTTTGGATATGGAAGATTTGCGGGGACTGGTGGATATGGAGGCTTTGCAGGCATTCCGTAGCCGCTCGTTGAATTCCGAAACCCCGGTAACCCGTGGTACGGCTCAAAATCCGGATATTTATTTCCAGGGACGTGAAGCTTGTAATAAATTTTATGAATTAGTGCCTGACCTCGTGGCCGGTTATATGGATGAAATTTCTAAGCTGACAGGAAGAAAATATCGTCCGTTTGATTACTATGGTGCTCCGGATGCTGAAAATATCATTATCGCTATGGGATCGATAACGGATACCATTCGTGAAGTAATTGATTATAAATTGGCGCAAGGAGAGAAGGTCGGTTTGATAGCCGTTCATTTGTATCGTCCGTTCTCTGCCAAATATTTTATGGAAGCTGTGCCCGCATCTGTAAAACGGATTACAGTACTTGACCGTACTAAAGAGCCGGGAGCTAACGGAGATCCGTTGTATTTGGATGTAAAAGATATATTCTATGGAAAAGCAAATGCGCCTTTGATTGTAGGCGGACGTTATGGTATGGGGTCCAAGGATGTGACTCCGGCTCAAATCATCGCTATTTATAAAAATATGGCTTTGAATGAACCGAAAAATCAGTTCACAGTCGGTATCGTGGATGATGTAACATTCAAATCGTTGCCTTTGGAGCAGGAAGTAAAGGTGACCTCCGATTCCACCTACGAAGCCAAATTTTATGGGTTGGGTTCGGACGGTACGGTAGGTGCCAATAAGAATTCCATCAAGATTATCGGAGGAGCTACGAATAAATATTGTCAGGCATATTTCGCATATGATTCCAAGAAGTCGGGTGGTTTTACCGCTTCTCACCTGCGTTTCGGAGATGAACCGATTCGTTCTACCTATCTGGTGACAACTCCTGACTTTGTCGCTTGTCATGTGCCTGCATATATCCATCAGTATGATGTATTGAAAGGGTTGAAAAAAGGCGGTTCGTTCCTGTTGAATTCTCTTTGGGATGCCGAAGAAACGGCTAAGCATATGCCGAACCATATGAAGAAATATCTGGCAGATAACGAAATTAATTTCTATATCATTAATGGTACGAAGATCGGTCAGGAATTGGGATTGGGGAATCGTACCAATACGATTATGCAGAGTGCTTTCTTCAAGATTACGAATGTGATTCCTTACGAACTGGCTGTTAAAGAAATGAAAGCCGCTATCGTGAAATCTTACGGTACGAAAGGGGAAGCTATCGTAAATATGAATTATGCTGCCGTAGACGCCGGTGGTAAGGAAGGCAATCTGGTGAAAGTCAATGTTCCTGCCGAATGGAAGAACTTACCGGATGAAATGCCGGGTCATAATGGCAACCGCCCTGAATTTATCCGTAATGTTGTAGATGTGATGAATGCTCAGAAGGGAGACGATCTGCCTGTCAGTGCTTTTGTCGGCAGAGAAGACGGTACATTCCCTTGTGGAACAGCGAAATATGAAAAACGGGGTATTGCTGTGAATGTTCCGGAATGGCAGGTTGAAAACTGTATACAGTGTAACCAATGTGCTTATGTATGTCCTCACGCTGCTATCCGTCCTTTCCTGATGACGAGTGAGGAATTGGCTGCTGCTCCTGCCGGAACACAATCAAAACCGGCTATCGGTAAAGAGCTGGCTGGATATCAATTCAGAATTCAGGTATCTCCTTTGGATTGTACGGGGTGTGGTAACTGTGCCGATGTTTGTCCGGCTAAAACCAAAGCTTTGGTCCTGAAACCGCTGGAATCTCAAGAGGTTGAAATGCCTCGTTGGGAATATATGGATAAGAAAGTTGGTTACAAACAAGTTGTAGAACCGAACAATGTGAAGAATTCACAATTTGTTCAGCCTTTGTTTGAGTTCTCTGGTGCCTGTGCCGGTTGTGGTGAAACTCCGTATATCAAATTAATCACTCAGTTGTTCGGAGAAAGAATGATGGTAGCTAATGCAACGGGTTGTTCTTCTATTTACGGTGCATCTGCTCCCTCTACTCCTTATTGTACAAATTATAAGACGGGGCGTGGTCCGGCCTGGGCTAATTCATTATTTGAAGATAATGCTGAATTCGGTTTCGGTATGGCAGAAGGTGCAAACCGTTTACGTGAAAGAGTGAAGAGATTGCTGGAAGAAAACATGTCAGCTTTCTCGGCTGCTGTACAAGCTGCTGCTACTGCATGGATTGCCGGTTTTGACGATAAAGACCAGACTTTGGCTTTGAGCGATGCATTGCTTGCTGCCCTGGAAAAAGAGACTGCTCCGGTAGCTAAGGAAATTTTAAGTCTGAAGGCTTATTTCACGAAGAAATCTCAATGGATATTCGGTGGTGACGGTTGGGCTTATGATATCGGTTACGGTGGTGTAGATCATGTATTGGCCAGCGGACATGACGTAAATATTTTGGTTGTCGATACCGAAGTATATTCGAATACCGGTGGACAGTCTTCTAAATCAACGCCGACGGGTGCCGTTGCCAAGTTTGCTGCCAGCGGTAAACGGGTAAGGAAAAAAGATTTGGGTATGATGGCTATGTCTTATGGCTATGTTTATGTAGCACAGGTAGCAATGGGGGCAAATCAGGCTCAATATATCAAAGCATTGAAAGAAGCGGAAGCATATCCGGGACCGTCTTTGATTATAGCTTACGCTCCCTGTATCAACCACGGTTTGAAGGCTAGCATGGGTAAATCACAGGCAGAGGAGAAAAAAGCCGTTGAGTGTGGTTACTGGCAGTTGTATCGTTATAATCCGTTGTTGGAGTGTGAAGGTAAAAATCCGTTCCAATTGGATTCTAAGGAACCTGATTTCTCTAAATTCCGTGAGTTCCTGATGGGTGAAGTACGTTTCAATTCTTTGGTAAAAGCTGCTCCTGCAGATGCAGAGAAGCTGTTTGAAACAACAGAAGCAAATGCCAAATGGAGATACGAAGGTTATAAACGTCATGCTGAAATGAAGTATGGTGAATAAATAAGATCTTTGGATCCGGATAAGGGCTGCAAAATGCAGCCCTTTTTTTATGGAATGGGGAGGAAAAGATACAAACCGGACTGATAATTGATACGGGAAGGATATATTGCAATCTGTTCTTATTCCGCTTGCCGAGCTTTTAGTGTTGATTGTTTTTTATAAAAATTTACATTAAATTGCATATCCTATTTTTTTTCGTATTTTTGACTGTAATTTTATGTCGTTAGGTATAGAGAACAAAAGTGTAAGTTTAAAAGATAATTTTATGGAAGAATTAGAAACAAAAAATCAGGAGCAACCCAAACAAACGATTATAATTCAGCAGCCTGTTTCCCGTTCGAACGGTTTGGGTACTGCGGGGTTTGTATTGGCATTGATTGCATTATTTTTAGGCTGGATTCCGTTTTTAGGCTGGATTGTATGGTTGTTAGGACTTATTTTTTCTGCCTGCGGTATGTTTAAAGCTCCCAGGGGGCTTGCTATTGCCGGACTGGTAATATCTCTGATCGGGGTGATATTATTGCTGGCTGTTTTCGGTGCCGTAACTGCTGCTCTTACGTTGTGATAAAAACGGGGGATGCGACTTTCTGAATCTTCACAGATTTAATAGAAGAAAAATAATGGGGCGATGAAAAAATATTTTCATTACCCTATTTTTGTTTCTATAAACTTTTTCTTTTGGGTATTTTCTTAATTTTTATTTACCTTTGAGCCATTATTAACAGTCAGAAAGGGGTGCCTGAATAGTACGGGCTGAGATTATACCCATTGAACCTGATCCGGGTAATGCCGGCGAAGGGAGTTATGTAACAGATGTGCGCCTTTCTGTTATAATTTAAAGCACAAATGAATAAAAAATTTTGGATCATTGCCACATTATTGCATTGTGGTTTGTATGCCGTTGCAGAAACAGAAACGACGGATTCTTTGCGTCATGTAAATCTTGAAGAGGCTCAGGTCTTTTCAACGCGTGCAACAGCGAGGACTCCGATTGCTTTTGTCAATATCAGTAAAGAGGCTATTCAGAAACAAAATGTCGGTTTGGATATTCCGTTTTTATTGTTGATGACGCCTTCCGTATTGACCACGACGGATGCCGGTGCCGGAATCGGCTACTCGACGATACGTGTACGGGGTACGGATGCGACTCGTATTAATGTAACCACTAACGGTATTCCGATGAATGATGCGGAGAGTCATGCTATTTTTTGGGTGAATACGCCGGATTTGGCTTCTTCTTTGAAAGATATGCAGATACAGCGCGGGGCCGGAACTTCAACGAACGGAGCCGGTGCTTTCGGGGGAAGTATCAATATGCAGACAGAGAGCTCTGCCATCAATCCTTATGCAGAAATCAGCGGTTCTTACGGTTCGTTTAATACACAGAAAGAAACGTTTAAAGTGGGAACCGGTCTGGTGAATAATCGTTGGGCTTTCGATGCCCGGCTTTCGCATATTAAAAGTGATGGTTATAGAGACCGGGCTTCTGCCCAATTGAAATCTTATTTTGCTCAGGCCGGGTATTACGGAGATAAAACGACGGTTAAATTTATTACTTTCGGTGGCAAAGAAGAAACTTATCATGCCTGGGACGGTATAACCAAGGATATGCTGGAAACCGATCGTACCTATAATCCGAATGGAGTAATTGAAGATGAGAACGGAAAGGCTGTGGGTTTTTATGATGATCAACTGGATGTGTATCGTCAAACCCATTATCAGTTATTATTCAACCATATTTTCAATCCGGCCTGGAATTTAAATGTTGCTTTTCATTACACCGGCGGGGAAGGATATTACCAGGAATACAAGAATGGCCGCTATCTGGCCGAATATGGATTACAACCTTATGTGGATGCTGAAGGCAAAACGGTTGAAACTTCGAATTTAATCCGGAGAAAGAATGTCGCCAGTGATTTCGGTGGTATGGTTTTTTCTTTAAATTATCAAACCGGAAAATTACAGGCATCTCTCGGAGGCGGAATGAATAAATACAAGAATGATCACGATGGAAATGTAATTTGGGTGAAAAATTATATCGGCGATCTTGCTCCCGATCATAAGTTCTATGAAAATACCGGAGAGAAACTGGATGCCAATATATACGGACGTCTGAATTATGAATTTGTACGTAATCTGAATTTTTACGTCGATTTACAATATCGTCATATTAATTATACGATAAAAGGAGTGAACGATAAATACGATTGGAGTGCGGGTCATATGCAGCCATTGAATTTGGATGAAACCTTTAACTTTTTTAATCCGAAAGCGGGACTTTTCTGGCAGATCAATTCTCAAAACAGTGCTTACGCTTCATTTGCTGTAGCGCAGAAGGAACCGACCCGAAATAATTACACCGACGGTTTCTTTACCCAACGCCCCAACGCCGAACGCCTGCTGGATTATGAGCTCGGATATACTTTCCGCTCGGGCCGTTTTACTGCCGGCGTGAATTTGTATTATATGGATTATAAAGATCAACTGGTATTGACCGGACAGTTGAACGAGATCGGAGAAGCCGTATCAGCTAACGTAAAAGATAGTTATCGTACGGGTGCCGAATTGTCGGCCGGAATGAGGTTTACAAATTGGTTGCGTTGGGATGTCAATGCGACGTTGAGCCGTAACCGGATTAAGCATTATACGGAATATTTGAGCGATGTGAATGAGAACTGGAAAGATATGACAACAGCAGATGGCGGTATTTCTCAAACAGCCAATTATTTGGGATCCACTCCGATTTCTTTTTCTCCGGATTTTATGTTGAATAGTTTGATTGCTTTCAATTATAAGGGATTGGATGCCTCGTTACAGTCTCAGTATGTAAGTAAGCAGTACCTGAATAATTCCGGGGATAATGATTGTACATTGGATGCTTATTTTGTAAGTAATTTGAATGTAAGTTATACTTTCAGGCTGCCGGCGATGAAATCGGTAACGGTAGGGGTAACGGTGTATAACCTGTTCGATGAAACGTATGAAAGCAACGGATATGCCAGTCGTACGGCTGTTTACCTGACACCGGACAGAATAAAACCGGCGGGTGTCAAACCGGAAATAGTACCTTATGCGGCTTATTATCCCAATGCCGGAATTAATGCGTTGGCGTATCTGACGTTGCGATTTTAAAAGATAAGGTTGGAACCGGTGTTAATATCGGTTCCAATTGTAAATCAAAAATTTATGGGTTCGTATCTTGGTTTTTTGTAATTTTATTCTTTTATAGTCGATCTGAAATTTACATTTTAAAGCAGCTATGGATTATTTAGAAATTATCGGGACCCTTGTCGGATTGCTATATCTCTGGTTCGAATATAAAGCGAGTATCTGGCTTTGGGCTGCGGGTATTGTCATGCCGGCTTTAAGTCTTATGGTGTATTATCGGTTCGGATTATATGCGGATTTCGGTATTAATATTTACTATCTTTTAGCCGGTATATACGGTTGGGCGATGTGGTTAAAAGGGGCTTCCGGTAAGAAAGAGCTTCCGGTTATACATACGCCTATAAAACAGATTTTGCCGTTGACAGCTATAGCTGTCGGGTTATTGTTGTTTATTGCCTGGATATTGATTCGTTTTACGGATAGTACAGTTCCCTGGCTTGACAGTTTGACAACGGCATTGAGTATTGTGGCCATGTGGATGTTGGCTTATAAACATGCCGAACAATGGTTGGTATGGATTATTGTCGATGTTGTTAGTTGTGGGTTATATATTTATAAAGGTTTACCTTTCTATGCCGCTTTATATGGATTTTATACTATAATTGCCTTCTTCGGCTATTTCAAATGGTTGAAAATGATCTCCGAAGAAAGATAATTTATGATTTCTGGATTCTGATTTATCTCCCTAACTAACCGTTTGTTTTAATTTAGAATTTGCAATTAAAATTCTACTTTTGCCTTGTAATTGTATTGAAAGATGAAGCATTATCCTTTATGTGGTAAGGGGCATTTGCCGGAGGTTGTTATATTGGCGGACGGGAATTTTCCGAGGACCCGTTCGGCTGTTGAGATGTTAAAACGATTGCCGATAGTATGTTGTGACGGGGCGACCGGTAAATTATTGCGTCATGGGTATAAGCCTCACGCTATTGTTGGAGATGGAGATTCGCTTTCATCTGTACTTCGGAAACAATATGCTTCTATTATTCATCTGGAAAAGGAACAGGAAACCAATGATTTGAGCAAAGCTTTCCGTTTTTGTCTGGAAAAGGGTTGGAGAAATATTCTGATCCTGGGGGCAACAGGAAAAAGGGAAGATCATACTTTGGGAAATATCAGTCTTTTGATGGATTATATGTCCTGTGCTCAGGTACAGATGTTGACGGATTACGGTTTGTTTACCCCTGTTTGCGGAGATTCTGAGTTTGAGTCTTTTCCGGGACAACAGGTATCTGTATTTAATATGGGATGTACTTATCTGAAAGGTGAAAATCTGGCTTATCCGCTCTCTCCGTTTACGAATTGGTGGCAGGGAACTTTAAATGAGGCAACTGAAACCCGTTTCCGGGTTATTACGGACGGAAAGCTGTTGGTATACCGGGTTGGCGGTTTATTGAAATAATAAGAATGTAATTTTTATCATTATTTACAAAACTTCCTAAAATTTTTATCAATCTGATTTATGTTATATATTTGCGGAAATTTAGTTATCGGTTGCATGTACGGTAATCATTTTACGGTTTATTAAATTTATTTTTCATGAAAAGGCAATTGATTTCCTTATTGGTGCTATGTTTTGGAATATTTCAATTACAAGCAGCAGATAAACAGGTGATCCGGATTTCGACAGCCGCTACGGATTTAATTTTTCAGGTGGGGGCGAACGGGCGTTTGTATCAGTCGTATTTAGGTCCCCGATTTATGAACGGGACGGATATAGAGTGTTTGTCAAAAGACAGAAATGTAGCGGCACAAGGGTGGGAAGTATATCCGGGTTCAGGAATGGAGGATTATTTTGAACCGGCATTAGGTATCACTCATAATGATGGGAATATGGCGACTTTGTTGAAGTTTGTTTCACAGGAAGTCCGTCGGATAGATACGAATGTGGAAGAAACCATAATTACATTGAAAGATGAGGTTTATCCGATCGAGGTGAAGTTACATTATGTATCTTTTGCCAAAGAGAATGTGATTAAATCCTGGTCGGAGATATGCCATCGGGAGAAAAAGCCGGTGACTTTATTCCGTTATGCTTCTGCTATGTTTTATTTTGAAAGTCCGCGCTATTTTTTGACTGAATTCAGTGGTGATTGGGCGCGTGAGGCGATGATGACTTCTCAGGAGCTACAATTCGGTAAGAAAATTATTGACACGAAACTAGGAAGCCGGGCTGCCATGCATGCACATCCGTTTTTTCAATTGGGTCTGGGGCATCCGGTGGCTGAAAACGAAGGATTGGTATTGGTCGGTACTATCGGATGGACCGGAAATTTCCGGTTTACCTTTGAAGTGGATAATGTGGGAAATTTGCGCGTAATTTCAGGCATAAATCCTTATGCTTCCTGTTATGAGCTTGTGCCGGGCGAGGTTTTTAAGACACCTGAATTTATTTTTACTCTCAGTGGGAATGGTGTCGGCGATGCCAGTCGCAATTTGCATGATTGGGCACGGCATTACCAGGTAAAAGACGGATTGGGGGCACGGCTTACTTTATTGAATAATTGGGAAAATACCGGATTTAATTTTAATGAAGAGATATTGCTTGGTTTGATGAAAGAAGCGAAGCATTTGGGGGTCGATATGTTTTTGCTCGATGACGGTTGGTTTGGGAATAATCATCCCCGAAATGACGACCGTGCTGGCTTGGGTGACTGGGAACCAATGAAGAGTAAATTACCTAATGGTGTTGGTCCTTTAGTCGAGGGGGCCGAAAAAGCAGGAGTCAAATTCGGAATCTGGGTCGAGCCGGAAATGGTAAATCCGAAAAGTGATTTGTTTGAAGAGCATCCGGAATGGGTGATTCATCAGCCTAACCGGGAACCTTATTACTATCGCAATCAGTTAGTATTGGATATGAGTAATCCAAAAGTACAGGATTATGTATATGGGATTATTGATAACTTAATGACCCGACATCCGGGAATTGCTTTTTTCAAATGGGATTGCAACAGTCCGATCACCAATATTTATTCTCCGTATTTGAAAAATAAGCAGTCACAATTGTATATAGATCACGTACGTGGGATATATGGCGTTTTGGAGCGGCTAAAAGAAAAATATCCGAATCTGCCGATGATGCTTTGCTCCGGGGGAGGAGCCCGTTGTGATTATGAGGCATTGAAATATTTCACTGAATTTTGGCCAAGCGATAATACGGAGCCGGTGGAACGTATTTTTATTCAATGGGGATTTTCGCAAGTGTTTCCTTCACAGGTTTTGTGTGCGCATGTCACTGGCTGGGGGAAACAATCCGTCAAATTCCGAACGGATGTTGCTATGATGTGTAAATTGGGATTTGACATCGGTATTGCAGATATGACAGCAGATGAACAGGCGTTTTGTCAGGAAGCTGTGAAAAATTTTAAACGCCTTTCTCCGGTTATTCTACAAGGAGATTTCTATCGTCTGGTTTCTCCTTATGAAACAAATCATGCTGCGGTTGTACATGTCGGAAAAGATAAGCGTAAAGCAGTTCTTTATGCTTATGATTTGTATCCTCGTTTTGGAGAAAAATTATTTCCGGTAAAACTACAGGGATTAAATCCCGTTAAAAACTATAAAATCGAAGAGATCAATTTGATGCCGGGACATCAATCCGATTTAACTGCCCACGGAAAAATATATTCCGGTGATTTTTTAATGAAGGTGGGTATAGACGTGTTTACAGGTAACAAGACACATAGCCGGATTCTTGAAATAACAGCTCAATAAATAATAAGAGGTGTGGTTTCAACCGCACCTCTTATTATTTAAGGAGTAAATTATTGATTTTTTCTTTCAACGTCTGGACATTTATCGGTTTGGCAATGTAGTCTGTAAATCCGTAGGACAGGATATTTTTAACATCCTGAGAGTAGGCATAGGCAGTTACTGCAATAACCGGAACGTTGGATGATATTTTGCGAATTTCAGAAAGAGCTTCGTATCCGTTAACTTCAGGCATACGGATATCCATTAGAAGTATGACAGGATTATAGAGCTTAAAAAGAGTGATTGCTTCGCGTCCGTTATAAGCATGTAAAAGCTGGAAGTCTGCTTTTAGAACATATTCCAACAACAGGTAATTATCTCTGTTATCTTCGGCTATGACAATAATAGGTTTGTTTTTTGAATTATGCATGTATTCTGTCTGCCTAAATTAATATTCTGTTGAATATAAATGCAATTCCGAATGTAAAAATTTTATGATTTCAATATTCTAAAGTCATTTATACGGAATACGACTTTATTTGATTCACACACACACCATAAAATAATACTTATGACCCCTTTAGAGGGAGATTCAAAGGTACGTTTTTTTTGTGTAATCACAAAAATTGACAGATAGAAATTAAAATCATTCATACAGGTTATTCAATACATCATAAACAACTGTATTTCAATAATTAAAAAAATATTTATATCTATTCTTCCTTCTTACATTTCTATTTGAATTTTTCCCATTTTTATAAACTTAAAAAACGTACCTTAAATTTGGCTGAAAGATACTATTTGTTATGTGTGTAATTTGCTTTTTTACATCGCTTTCCGTTTTTATGGCATGTCTTTTTCAACTTTCTTAAACACACTACCGTATCTCGTAAAAAAAGTATATCTTTGCAGTTCGTTAATGTTGGACGTTTAATATTTTTGTTTCCGGACAGATCATGCAATATACTTTATTGGCTAAAGATAAGAATAGTGAAGCTCGTTGTGGGGTGTTAACAACGGCGCACGGGGAAATTCATACTCCTATTTTTATGCCGGTAGGAACGGTGGGAACAGTGAAAGCTGTACATGCCCGGGAATTAAAAAATGATATTCGTGCAGAAATTATTCTGGGGAATACGTATCATTTGTATTTACGTCCGGGAACAGATATATTGCAAGCTGCCGGAGGATTACATAAATTCAACGGCTGGGACAGACCCATCCTGACGGACAGCGGAGGTTTTCAGGTTTTTTCTTTGACCGATCGGCGGAAGATTACCGAAGAAGGAGTCATATTTCATTCCCACATTGATGGCTCGAAACACATTTTTACACCGGAATCCGTAATGGATATCCAGCGTAAAATAGGGGCGGATATCATTATGGCTTTCGATGAATGTCCTCCGGGAACGAGTGAATACGGATATGCAAAAAAATCTTTGGAATTGACGCAGCGCTGGCTGGAACGCTGCGTAAAACATCTGGATGCCACGGAGCCTTTGTATGGTTACGAACAAAATCTGTTTCCTATTGTTCAGGGATGTGTGTATAAGGATTTGCGGGAGCGGTCGGCGGAGCATGCGGTAGCGCTGGATCGGGCCGGATATGCTATCGGCGGCTTGGCTGTCGGTGAACCGGCAGAAGACATGTATGCGATGATAGAAGTCGTAAACCGTATTTTACCGCAAAATAAACCCCGTTATTTGATGGGGGTAGGTACTCCGGAAAATATTCTGGAAGCGATTGCTTTGGGAGTAGATATGTTCGACTGTGTTATGCCCACCCGGAATGGACGTAACGGAATGTTGTTTACGACTGAAGGTGTAATTAATATAAAAAACAGAAAGTGGGATAGGGATTTTTCTCCTTTAGATCCTGCCGGATTATGCTTTGTTGACACAGATTATACAAAGGCATATCTCAGACATCTGATAAAGGCCGATGAAATATTGGGATTACAAATATGTTCTATCCATAATCTGGCTTTTTATTTATGGTTGGTTCGTGAAGCCAGAAAACATATTCTGGAAGGAGATTTTGCTGTCTGGAAATCACGAATGGTAAAAAAAGTAACAACACGGTTGTAATAGGAAGCTGCTATTTCAGAGTCCAATAGTCTTAAAATGAAAAAACTCGATTTATACATTATCCGTAAATTCTTGGGAACATTCTTTTTTTCCCTGGCACTTATATTGTGTATCGTCGTTGTTTTCGATGTTGCGGAAAAGTTGGAAAAATTTATAGGGAATCAGGCCCCGTTGTCGGAGATTATTTTTCAGTATTATCTGAATTTCATACCTTATTTCGCTAATCTTTTTTCATCATTATTTACTTTTATTTCCGTAATCTTTTTTACCTCGAAAATGGCTTATGATAGTGAGATCATAGCTATATTAAGTACCGGTATCAGCTTTAAGCGTTTTTTGTTTCCTTATATGATATCTGCGGCTGTAATTGCATTGTTGTCTTTTTGTCTCAGTGCTTTTATTATTCCGAATGCCAATCAGACGCGTATTGAATTTCAGAAACGTTATATCAATAAAAAATTCAATAATAAGGAAGCTAATATCCACCGGCAGATCGCTCCCGGCGTATTTATTTATATGTCGAATTATTCGGTAGCTTCCAATATCGGATACGATTTTTCTATTGAGACGTTTAATAATGATACGTTGGTCAGTAAGCTTACGTCCAGTCGCATTACCTGGGATAAAGATAAGGAAAAATGGGTGATCAGTAATTGGAAATTGCGGGAGCTTGAAGGGAACCGGGATAAATACACGACGGGCCGGGAGATTGATACATTGCTGGGGTTTTTGCCTTCGGAATTTTCAGAGGACCCGAGTAAAATAAAGGAACAGCTTACCTTGCCGGAATTGGATGAATATATCGAACGGATGAAGTTGCGGGGAAGTTCTAATATTATCGAATTTCAGATTGAAAAATATAAAATATGGTCCAATGCTTTTGCGACTTTTATTTTGACATTAATAGGTGTGTCTATCTCTTCCCGTAAAATCCGGGGGGGGATGGGCCTGCATTTGGGGTTGGGATTGTTACTCAGTTTCTCTTACATTCTGTTTATGCAATTTTCGACTGTTTTCGCAACAAACGGGGATATGAATCCGTTATTATCCGTGTGGCTGCCGAATATACTGTTTGCGGTAATTGCGTTTTTTGTATACCGGACAGCTCCGAAATAGGAAAATAAATACAATAAATACCGATAGAAGGGTGGGCTTGTGTAGAATTGGGTGTGATAATATGTTTAATATGGAGAAAAAAATCAATAGAAGAGAAAATAACGAAGGACGTCGCCAGGAAGGTCGTTCTTTTTCCAGAAATACCCGGAATTCCGGATATAAAAGTGAAAACAAAGAATCTTCGCAGACGAATCGTCGCTATTTTGATCGGGAGAGAAAAGACAATGAAAATAAACCTCGTTTTAATTATACAAGGGAGGAGGGAAGTGTTAGGCAGGAGTCTGAATCCCGTTATCAACGCAGACCGAGAGTAGAGGAAGGCCGGAAAGAATCGGAGAATGGGGGACGGTATCAGAAGAGGGATTATTATAAGCGGGAAACAGGAACGAATCCGGCAAATCGGTCGCAGGAGAAAACCCCCGGACGTAGGAGTTATTTTTCAAAACCGACTGAAGAGAAGAATTACAGTAGGGAAAACAAATACATAAAACGCGACTATAAGCGTCAGGATTCTTTGGGGGAAGAAGGGAAGGAAGAATTGCGTAAAAAGCATTACAGTAAGAAAAAGCAGTTGGAGCACCATAGGCTTAAGGTAGAAAAAGAAGATGCTGAGTTGCGTTTGAACCGTTATATTTCTATGGGAGGGGTATGTTCACGGAGAGATGCGGACGTGTTGATAGCCGAAGGAAGAGTGAAAGTAAACGGCGAAGTTGTCCAGACTGTGGGAATTAAAGTCCGTAAGAACGATCGGGTAGAAGTTGACGATGTTTTAATTGTTCCCGAACGAAAAGTATATCTGGTACTCAATAAACCTAAAGACTACGTAACTACTGTAGAAGATCCGCTTGAACGTAAGACTGTGATGAGTCTGATAGAAGATGCGTGTAAAGAACGGATCTATCCTATCGGGCGTTTGGATCGTCAGACCACAGGCGTCTTATTGTTTACGAATGACGGTGATTTAGCCAAGAAGCTGACGCATCCGAAGTATGAACACAAGAAAATATACCATGTATTTTTGAATAAACCGTTGGATGAAACGGATCTGGAAAAGATCAGTAAAGGATTGGAATTGGAGGACGGTTTTATAAAAGCCGATGAAATTAGTTATACGTCGCCTGACAGATCCGAGGTCGGGATTGAGATTCATTCAGGACGTAACCGGATTGTGAGACGGATATTTGAGCATCTGGGATACGACATCGTTCGTCTTGACCGGGTGTATTTTGCGGGAATAACCAAAAAGAATTTACCGAGAGGAAAATGGCGGTTTTTGACTTCTCAGGAGGTTCGGATATTGAAGATATATAATACCTGACGGGTTTATAAAATCAGTCCGGATTGTATATATTTTTAAATGTAATATTTTTATTTAAAAAATAATGCTTATTTTGCATTGTTTTCATTGTTAAAATATTTATTATGGTGGCACTGGTATCACAAGGAATGAACAGAATGAGGATATTACAGAAGATTTCTTATACCCCTCGTTGGATCATTTTCATTTTAGATGTATGTCTGAGTTTGTTCTCAATAGGTGTTGCTTGTTTGGTTTTAGCTAATTTTCAGATTGATAAGATCGTTTTAGAGCCTCTGATAAAGATCATGTTTATTGTTGTAGGGGTTCGGATGGTCGGATTTATTTTAGGGAAAACTTATTCCGGAATTATTCGCTATACGGGGACTGAAGATGTATTGCGGATATTTTATGTATTGACGGCCGGCGAATTGGTTCTTTTGTTGTTTAATGCCGGTTTTTTCATTTTTGATCAGACATTTTTTATTCCGTTGGGGTTTCTTTTGATTGAATATATGGTATTGATGTGTACCATGACGATACTTCGTTTATTTGTTAAAATTACATTTTCCCAATATGTCGATGCTGAAAAGGTAAAGAAAAATGTGATTATTTGCGGTAGTGACGAATACGGAATGATGGCGAAGCATGCTTTGGATAATGCTGTGGATGCCTCATACAATATCATTGCTTTCGTAGATATGAACGATAAAAAAGCAGGGAAGGTATTGGAGGGTGTCAAGATTTATAAGTCCAGTGCTTTATCTTATCTTTTGAAGCGGAATGATGTCGATAAGGTGGTAATCGCCAAAAAATTGCTGGCGCAGGATAAGAAACGCCGCCTGATTGAAACCTGTCTGAAATACAATGTCAGTGTATTGGAAGTGCCTCAATTTGAAAGCTGGATTAACGGGGAGTTGAATATTAAACATATTAAAAACATCAAGATTGAGGATTTACTGGATCGTGGAGTTATAGAATTGGATGATCAGGCTTTGCGTAAACAGTTACTGAATAAAACAATTTTGGTAACAGGTGCGGCCGGTTCGATTGGGAGCGAGATTGTCCGGCAGTTGACCCGTTTTAAACCGGCACGTATCATTTTACTGGATGAGGCAGAGTCACCTCTTTATGATATACAACTGGAATTATCTGAAAAATTCCGTTTCAATGATTTCTCGGTAGAAATGGCAGATGTCCGGGATTATGACAGAACGGAAGGTATATTTGTCAGGTATCGGCCTGATATTGTGTATCATGCTGCCGCTTATAAGCATGTGCCGATGGTTGAATTATTGCCGTTGGAAGGAATAAAGACTAATGTTTTCGGAACAAAAAATGTGGCTGATCTGGCTGTGAAATACGGGTGTGATAAATTTGTTATGATTTCGACCGACAAAGCTGTGAATCCGACGAATGTAATGGGATGTACCAAACGGATTGCTGAAATATACATACAGTCGTTGAATGCTCAATCGAAAACCTGTTTTGTTACGACCCGTTTTGGTAATGTATTGGGGTCTAACGGATCTGTAATCCCCCGGTTTACCAAACAGATAGAAGAAGGTGGTCCGGTAACGGTGACACATCCGGATATTACCCGTTTTTTTATGACCATACCGGAGGCCTGTCAATTGGTATTGCAAGCCGGGGCCTTGGGAGAGGGAGGTGAGATATTCGTCTTCGATATGGGGGAAAGTGTGAAAATTGTCGATTTGGCTCGTAAAATGATTAAACTTTCCGGATTTGAAGTAGGTAAAGATATACATATTGTATTTACAGGTCTCCGGCCGGGTGAAAAACTATACGAAGAAGTGTTGAACGTAAAGGAGACGACATTGCCGACACCTCATAAACGAATTAAACGGGCTAAAGTGCGTGAATATGATTTTGAAGAAATCAAGCAGGAAATCATAGAGTTGCGTATGATTGTCGATAAGGGAAATGTTTTTGAAACGGTAAGAAAAATGAAGTTTATTGTGCCTGAATTCAAATCCAAAAATTCCGTTTATGAGGAGATTGACTTTCAACTTGAAGCAAACCGGGTAGATCTGATGATGGAAAAAGCTGTACAAGAATAAATATATTGGTAATATTAAAGTGAACATGGAATATTCTTCTTCCTGGTATGCTTTGCATACCGCTCCCCGTGCAGAAAAGAAAGTGAAGGAAAGGTTGGAAGAACAAGGGATCGAGAATTACTTACCTTTAAAAATTGAAACACGTATCTGGAGCGACCGTAAGAAAAAAATCGCAGTACCATTAATTCCCGGATACATCTTTGTTTGTGTTTCTGCAAATGACTTTTTGAAAGTATTGAATACAACGGGAGCAGTGGCTTTTTTAAAGGAAAAATCGGCACCTGCAGCTATTCCTGTAGATCAGATCAGGCGTTTACGGATGATGGTAGAGCATGCGGTTGATGAGATTGAATTTGTAAACAATCCTTTGCGGATTGGAGATAAGATAAGAGTAAAGCAAGGTGAGTTGGAGGGATTGATCGGGGATCTTATTGAGATGCGGGGAAAATATAAGATTGCCATTCGTTTGCAATATTTCGGCTGTGCTTTGACAACTATACCTTTGGGATGGATTGAAAAGCTGGAATGATCGGTTCATTTGTGAAAAAAGGAGGTGGGTGTTTTATTTTATCAGATGATTTAGGTAATTTTGTAACTTGTATATAGAATATTAATTAAACGGAAATCGGCGTGAAAAAAATAGCATTGTTGTTATTAGGAGTTTGTCTGATTATACAGGCTTGGGGACAAGTGTCCGATAATGATGTAATTCAGATGGTTTTAACGGCCCAGAAACAGGGGATGAGTCAGCAGCAGATTGCTGTTATGCTGTTACAGAAGGGGGTGACCAAAGAACAACTGTTGCGATTGAAAGATACTTATGAGAAAGGTGAGTTGAATTTGAAAGATGCCGGGAACGTCACGACCGATACCCGGATACGCCAGTTACCGTTGAAACAGAACGATAAAAAGACTGATAGCCGTTATCTGAAAGAGGATGAATTGACGGGAAAACCTTTGTTTGAAGCTCCGCGTGGAGAAAATGTTTCTTTTATCGATTCGATTGGAAATATAATGCAGCTTCCCTATCCTGTGGAGACGGAAAAAAGTGTCATCTTCGGTAAAGATATTTTTAATAATACGTTGCTGACTTTTGAACCGCAATTGAATATTGCAACTCCAGACAATTATCTGTTGGGGCCCGGGGATGAAGTGATTATTGATATATGGGGAAATTCAGAGGCGAATATAAGGCAGGTTATTTCTCCGGATGGTAATATTGTTGTACAAGGTATCGGACCGATTTATTTGAACGGACTGACGGTAAAAGAAGCGAATGCCCGTGTGAAAAATGAATTCAGTAAGATTTATGCGATTGCTTCCGGTAATGTGTCTATCCGTCTGACTCTGGGACAAATCCGAAGTATTCAGGTGAATGTGATGGGCGAAGTTGCGGTGCCGGGTACCTATACCTTACCTTCTTTAGCCTCCGCTTTTCATGCTTTGTACAATGCAGGAGGTGTAAATCCGATCGGTTCTTTACGTAGTATAAAGATATACAGGAATGGGAAAGAAGTTGCCGATGTGGATATTTATGAATATATCATGCAGGGAAAGAACGACCTGAATATTCTTTTACAGGATGGGGATGTCATTGTGGTAAGTCCGTATGTTAATCTGGTGGATTTATCCGGTAAAGTAAAACGTCCTATGATTTATGAAATGAAAAATCAGGAGACCGTAGCTGATATTTTGAGTTATGCCGGAGGATTTACAGGAGATGCTTATAAAAAGAATGTACGGGTAATTCGGAAAAGCGGCCGGGAACATCAGATATATAATGTCGATGAAAATAACTTCGATACATTTATTATGACGGATGGAGACCAGATATCTGTGGATTCCGTGCTTCCTCGTTTCGAGAATAAAGTAGAAATAAAAGGAGCCGTTTATCGGGAAGGTTTATATGCAATCGGTGAGGGGGTAAATACGTTGAAAGAACTGCTTGATAAAGCCGAGGGAGTTCGGGGGGATGCGTTTTTGAACCGGGCTGTACTCTATCGGGAAAAACCGGACCTGACCTTAGAGGTACTTTCTGTTGATATAGCTGGATTGATAGAGGGGACGGCCGAAGATATTGCTTTGAAGAAAAATGATGTTTTATATGTACCCTCGGTTTTTGACTTACAAGAAGATTTTACGATTGTTGTAAAAGGAGCTGTACGAAATCCGGGTACTTATAAATTTGCCGATAATATGACCCTTGAAGATCTGGTGATTCAATGTGGTGGGTTGCTGGAATCAGCTTCGACCGTTAAAATCGATGTTGCCCGCAGAATCAAGGATCCGAAAAGCACTACAGTTGGTGATATGAGGGCTGAAACTTTTACCTTTACCCTCAAAGACGGTTTGATAACGGGAGGCCAACCGGGATTTACGTTAAAACCGTTTGACGAGGTATATATCCGGCGTTCTCCCGGATACCAGGAGCAACAGGATGTGTTTATCGACGGAGAAGTGATGTTTGGAGGAGAATATGCATTGGCCAAAAAGGGAGAACGTCTTTCCGATATCGTTATTAAAGCAGGCGGACTTACGCCTGAGGCTTATCCGGAAGGAGCACGTTTGATGCGCAAAACAACCCCGGAGGAGAAAAAGCTTATACAACAAACAATTATGAAATTGACTCAACAAGGGGGGAATGATACGATTGATATAGCACTGATGAATTTGGGTGATTATTATCCGGTTGGAATAGAGTTGAAGAAAGCTTTGGAAAATCCGGGGTCCGATTACGATGTTATTTTGAAAGAAGGAGATCAGTTGGTGATACCCGAGTATTCCGGAACCGTCAAGATTAGCGGAGCTGTGATGTATCCGAATACGGTGGTGTATAAGCCGAAAGCGAAAACTTCCTATTACATTTCACAGGCGGGTGGTTTTGCACAGAGGGCTCGCAAACGCAGAGCTTTTGTGATTTATATGAATGGAACGGTCGCTGTGGCCAGAGGAGGACGATTGGATATAAAGCCCGGATGTGAAATTATCGTGCCGATGAAGCAGCCGCGTAAAGGATTAGGATTGGCTGAAATTATGAGTTTGACAACTTCAACAACTTCAATGGCCGCAATGATAACATCAATCATTAATTCGACGAAATAAGATGGAACAGCATGTAAATACGCCGCCTATGAATAATCCGGAGCAGGAAATCGATTTGGTAGAGGTTATCCGGAAGCTTTGGAGAAACCGTAAACTCATATTGAAAGTTACGGTTGCTTTTATGATATTAGGTGTTTTAGTGGCTCTTTTCAGTGCGAAGGAATATACTGCCGGTAGTACGTTGGTACCTCAGTCTTCTGATAAAAAGATAGGTGGAAGTTTGAGTGGTTTGGCTGCCATGGCGGGAATCAATCTTGGTGATATGACGGGGGGAGAAGTATTGTCTCCGAAAATTTATCCGAAAGTTTTGGCCAGTATTCCTTTTCAAAAGGATATCATGTATACTCGGGTTAAATTTGAAGATTTCGATGAACCGGTGACGGTATTGGATTATTATACGAATGAAGAGTATCAAAGATTTAGTTTAGGGAAAACGATCGTTAAATATACAATCGGATTACCGGGAGTTATTCTCAAGGCAATCCGGGGAGAACAGCCGGAGCCGGAATTTTCCGGTTCAGCAGAGAATCAGATTCAAAGCTTATCCAAAGATGAGAAAAAATGTATAGATATTTTGAAGGATAAGATCAATTTGAATCTGAATGAAAAAGACGGTTACGTTCAGCTGAGTGTCGATATGCCCGATGCCTGGTCTGCTGCTCAATTGGCTGAAAGGGTACAAGTGTTATTACAAAAATACATTACCGAGTTTAAAATTGAAAAAGTACAGTCGAATCTTGATTTTGTACAAGAGCGTTATGATGAGGCCAAACGGGATTTTGAACAAGTGCAGGAGGAAAGGGCTATTTTCCGGGATGCCAATAAAAATCTTATTTCAGCCAAGGCCCAGACTGAGCAGGAAAAACTGGATACCCGCTATAATCTGGCACTTAGTATTTATACGGAATTGGCAAAGCAGTTGGAGCAGGCAAAGATACAGGTAAAAGAAACAACACCTGTGTTTACGATTGTGGATCCGGTTACAGTACCTATCGAGCGTTCTAAACCCAAACGGGCTTTGATCTGTATACTTTTTACTTTCCTGGGCGGTTTCGCCGGAATAGGATTGGTACTTACTTTGCCGTTTTTAGCGAAAGTTTCCGGCAATGAGAAGTTAAATAAATATATTAAAGAATAATCTAAGGGTAGTTCCTGCTTATCGTATTGATGGCAGGAACTGTCTTTATCGATAAAGCTTGGAAAACCGGATGGCGTAGATAAAGATAGCGATAAAGCAAAGAAGGGGGATAATAAATCCTATGGCCATCGACTCTTCTCCGAGCATCCCCATCATAATTGGTGCGATAGCTCCTCCTACAATCGACATAATTAAAATAGAAGAAGCTTTTTTGGTATGATATCCCAAACCTTTCAATGATAAGGCAAAAATGGTTGGGAACATTATGGATTCAAATAAAAAGCATAAAAATAATGCTGTAATTGAAATCCATTTCAGTTGAGTCAGGACGATAAGCATCATCAGAATGGCTCCTATACCGTTTATGCCGAGTAGAAATGTAGCTTTTACTTTGCGCATCAGATAACTGCCGGCAAAACGGCCTGCCATAAATAATCCCATTCCTCCGAATGACAATAATAAGGAAGCTGTCCGGTTGGAAATTTCCGGAGCTGCTTCCGTTACATAATTGATAAAGAAACTGTTGATTCCTGTTTGAGCTGCAACATAGAGGAATAAAACGACAACTCCCCATACGAAATGGGGATATCGGTGCAATTTTTTTTCAATAATAGCGGAAAAGCTTTCTTCCTTTACTTCCGGAAGCGGTATGCGTATAAAACAAAGTGCGATGACAATTACCGAGCAGCCGATGATCAGATAAGGATATATGATGTCACTGGCTTGACTGTCATCGGAAAACAAAATCAAGCCTCCGATCAATGGACCGAAAATCCATCCCAATCCGTTGAAAGATTGAGCCAGATTTAATCGGCTGGCAGCACTTTCTGGTTCTCCCAAAACCGTTACATAAGGATTGGAAGCTGTTTCCAGGCAAGTCAAACCACAACCGATGATAAACAAGGAAAATAAGAAGAAATAGAAAGACATCAAAAAACTTCCCGGAATAAACAGGAATGCTCCTAATCCGTATAATAAAAGTCCGAGGATGATGCCGGCCCTGTAGCCGTAGCGTTTGATAAACATACCGGCTGGTAATGCCATCAGAAAATAGCCACCGTAAACAACAGCCTGTATCAGTGCTGACTTCGTTTTGGAAATAACCAGTACTTCTTGAAAATGTTTGTTCAGAACATCCAGGATACTATGTGCAAATCCCCATAAAAAGAACAGGGAAGTGACCAGGATAAAAGGGTATAAATAGGAAACTCCTTCTTTGGTTTTTACAATAGATAATTTCATCTGGTTTATAACTTAAAAATTCGTTCCATCAATTGCCATTTTTCGGCTGAAGTAGCAGAAGCACTTGCCTGCTGAAAACGGGAGACATAAGCTTCCCATTCGGCTTGCCTGGGAAGAGCGGCTAATCGCTGATTGTCTTTTACCCAGTCAAAAGCGTCCGTTGTTTCCACAATCATAAAAAGTGTATTTCCGTGGATGTATATTTCCATGTCCAAAATACCTACTTCCCGGATGCCTGCTTTGATTTCCGGCCAGATTTGCCGGTGTATTTCTGTATATTGTCTGATCAATTCCAGATCTTCTTTTAAATGCAATGTCTGACAAAATCTTTTCATATATAATGATATTGTATATTTTAAATTGAATTTATAACCGTTTCCCAATTTTAAATTCTCAGATTTTATACTTCAAATTAACTGTTTTATACGGATAACTTATGATCTGCTGATTTGTAATCCTTTTTTCGATAACGTCATTTCTACAAACCGGGCTAACTTATTCGGCGGGTTTTGCGTCAATGTCCGTTTAATTTTTACGGCAGCTTCCGGGTCTTTGGCTATCATATACAAATATCCGCCACCTCCGGCTCCCGGTAGTTTATAACCTAAAGCATAATCGTCGATTTGCCGGATCAGAGCTTCTATAGCTTCCGGATTCGTTCCCCGGTCCAAAGCCTTGTTTTGGGTCCAGGTCTTTTTAACGAGTGTTCCTAAAGTTGGGAAACAGCCTTTTTGAATAGCGTCGGATAGATCTGCAGCATGTTCTTTCATTTCTTTTAGCAGATGCAGATGTTTTGTTTCGTTGAGGAACATACCCTTTACAATTTCTGCCAGAATATTTTTGGCCGTCCGGGTAATACCGGTGTAATAAAGTAAATGACACGATTTATATTCCGGCTCGGTAAACAACATATCCGGCAGCCATTTTACGCTGGGGCTCTGTTCAAATCCTTGTTGCGTCTCAATGCATTTTATACCTTGCAACACTCCACCGAACTGATCTTGCCAGCCTCCTCCGGTGGTAAGCAATTGCTCCAAAATAAGAGTGCGGCGGCAGATTTCGTTTTTATCCCATCCCATTCCGCAAAAATCCGATAAAGCCCCAAGTATGGTAGCTGCTAAAACGGAAGAGGTCCCTAAACCGGAACCGGCCGGAATTGCGGAGAGTAGAGTGATTTCCAGACCTCCGCCTATCGTTTGTAACTGTTCTTCCAGACTGCTGTATCTTATGTCTGAAAAGTCCGGAGAAAAACCACTGAGAACCAGAGCCGCTTTCGGTATAGAAAAGGGAGAGCCTACTTTGGTAAAGTGATGTAGTTCTTCATAAGTCGTAATGTCTTCCATAGCTCCCAAATCAATCGAACGCAGGATGATTCGGTTTGCCGGATTTGGTTTTATATATACTTGTATGGGAGGTTGTCCGTTTAATTCGATAGCAATGTTGACAACCCGCCCGCCTTCATTCAGACAATAGGGAGGGGTATCTGTCCAGCCTCCGGCCAGGTCTATGCGTACCGGACTGCGGCTCCATACAATTTGATCTGCATATACAGATCGGCCGGGAGATAATTTTTGAGAGTGTACGGATTCGATCAGGCCTTCCCGAAGTAGTGCAAAAGCTTTGTTTTCCTCCGGTAAAAATTCTTTTCCGGATAATTGTATAACCTTGGCTCTGAACATGTGATCACGTATCCGGGTCATCCGGTTACAACCGGAAGGGAGAGGGTGCGGCAGATCGATGTGATTGGTTACGAATTCTTGGGCAGCATCCATCAGATTCAGTTGATAGAATACACTTTTTTCGTAATTCTTAGCCAGAAAACTCCAATTTTTAATTTGAAATTCTTTGCGTTGCCCGAATAATCGTATCAGATTCGCCTGGGCAGAAATAGTATCGGCAGAAAGCCGTCGGGATTTCAACCACAATGCTTTACCTGTGTCTGAACCGGGAGTATGGATCATCCATTTGAGTATCTCTTCGGCTTCTTCTATCGAATGAGATACCGGAAAAAGAGCGGCAGATTGGATATCGGTATCCGGGTTCAACAGACTGGTCGGCCAGCTTAAGTTTCTTGTTTCCAGCCATTGTTTGAATGGATGTCCCATAAAAAGGGTTGACGGATGGTCCAGGGGACCTTTAAAAGCGTCATTAAAACCATAGGGACGAATGGCATAGGCTTTTTCTCCGATCGGTACGATATCGATACATACGCCTGCCGGTATCTCTATGGTCCATTCGTTTCGCGGTATACCGGTGAACAGATGTTGATTGTGAATTTTCCAACCTTTACCGAGGTGGCTGTTTTCTATCCAGAGATTGGAGTTGTCGGCAGTAAGCGGAATTTCGATCTCTGCATTTTGTACAAACATGGCCGGATGAGGTTTTACATGGCGTTGTACAATCATCCGTTGGTCGTGTACCCGGTTTTGTACCGCAAGCGTCGATGATATCAGTTCCCGGCTTGTCCCGTAATGGTAAAACTCTCCGCCCGGCAGGGGTAGAATGGCTACGCTCAGTGTATTTAGTTCCGGATCGTTGATTTTAGGATGCATTCCCAATGTCAGACCGAAATCCGAATATAGATCGTAATACCGGAATTCTTTATTGCTACTGCTATGCGACCGCTTTATCAGTAATTCGACCGCTTTATCACTCAATATCCAAATCCCGATATCCATCAGGAACAGATGTGTGGCCATAAGTTGTCCTAATTCTTCTACAGATGGTTTTTGCAACATATAGTCCAGTACGTCCGGATTTTCCCGGGAGGCTATGAAAACCCCGTGATTGGTGGCTATGGACGGATCAGTCCATAATCCGTAACAGATGACATCGGCTTGGGGAATCTCTTGTAAAGGTTCGTTGTTACGTATATAAACATCCCCGCTGGCAATGAGGGTATGTAGACCTTGCGGGGCAATTTCCATCATTTTTTCGTAAAGGGGAAGTTGCAAAGACAATAAATTCTGGTCGAAACATTGTCCCGTTGCCCAACGGAATACCGGGATCGGTGTCAAAATCTTACCTGAAGGGGCATATCCCGGAAGTCTTCGGCTTTGGCCTCCGGCATGCAGGAGAATTCGTTTTTCCTGTTTAAGCCAATCGTTAAACGGTTTATGAGGTGCATCGTTTTCCCTGCATTTTTCCAATAGCCAGCTTGTCCCGCCTCCCGAACCTAATTTATGATCGGTTGGGTCTGAAGTACAAAACCATTCCTGCCGGTCTGCGTTTTGCAATTTGTGAAAGTAACCGACTAAATTTGCCGGTAACGACAACAATTTTTTCATCCTGCTTTATTTGTCATAACACACCCGGGTATATTCCCTGTATCCAATCGTCAATTTTTAAGAGCTAATTCGTGTGGCAATCTAAAATCTACAATTTACAATTCTCGCTCTTATACCATTCGTACATTTTTTTAACCCCTTCTCCGATTTCTATTTTATGGTGCCATCCTAATTTATGCAGTTTGCCGACATCCGTTAACTTACGCATTGTTCCGTCGGGTTTTTCTGAGTTGAAACGTAATGTTCCTTTGTAACCAACTTCTTTTACGATCAGATTTGCCAGTTCGGCAATCGTCAATTCTTTACCCGTTCCGATATTGATGTGACAGTTACGTATTTCCGGAGAATTGCCTTTGAGATCCTGAAAGTCGACTCTTTCCATAATAAATACGCAGGCATCCGCCATTTCTTCACTCCATAGGAATTCACGCAGAGGCTTGCCGGTTCCCCACAGTTCCACGGCAGACGTTGTAATACCGTATTTAGCCAGAATTGCTAAGATAGTCTCTTGCTGAGCGTTCCCATCGACTCCTTCTACGGGACGTTTATTCAGATCATAACGTACCGCTTCCCAATTCTCTTCATGCAGGTATCGCCCCAAATGTATTTTCCGGATCATCGCCGGTAATACGTGGCTTCGTTCCAGGTCGAAATTGTCATTCGGTCCGTATAAATTGGTCGGCATAACGGCGATATAATTGGTATCGTATTGCAGATTGAAGCTTTCGCACATCTTCAGTCCTGCAATTTTCGCAATGGCGTAAGGTTCGTTTGTATATTCCAGGGGTGATGTGAGAAGAGCTTCTTCTTTCATCGGTTGTCCGGCATCCCGCGGATAAATGCAGGTGCTGCCCAGAAACAAGAGTTTTTTAACTTTATGCCGAAAACTTTCTCCAATGATGTTTTGCTGAATTTGCAGATTCCGGTAGATAAAATCGGCCCGGTAAATGTTGTTTGCCATAATGCCGCCGACATATGCTGCTGCCAGAAATACGTATTCCGGTTTCTCCCGGTCGAAAAATTCCCGTACGGCAACTCCGTCCAGTAAATCTAACTCTTTATGGCTTTTCCCGATCAGATTTGTATAACCTTTCGTCTGTAAATTTTGCCATATAGCAGAACCAACCAGTCCTTTATGTCCGGCAACGTATATTTTACTTGTCTTTTCCATTATTATAATTTACTCCGGATTATCAGATATCTGTTTATTTTTGAAAAAATCCGAATAATCTTACGTCTTATTCTGCTTTTTTATACAATTTTTTCACAAACCGCATATCATGCTCAACCATGATATGTACTAACTCTTCGAAAGAAGTCTTAGTCGGATTCCATTTTAACAGGGTTTTGGCTTTGGTCGGATCTCCCAGCAATTGGTCTACTTCTGTCGGCCGGAAATATTTCGGATCGACTTCTACCAGTGTTTTTCCTGTTTTCCGGTCTATTCCTTTTTCATCTATTCCGTTTCCTTGCCATTCCAATTCTATACCTGCTTCTTTAAAAGCCAGAGTACAGAAATCCCGTACGGAGTGCATCTGTCCTGTTGCAATGACAAAATCCTCCGGAGTTTCGTGTTGCAGCATCAGCCACATACATTCCACATAATCTTTGGCATATCCCCAGTCACGCAGAGAGTTTAGATTTCCTACGTATAATTTATCCTGAAATCCTTGTACGATGCGGCTGGCTGCCAGGGTAATTTTACGGGTAACGAATGTTTCGCCCCGGCGTTCGCTTTCGTGATTGAAAAGAATACCGTTTACGGCAAACATACCGTAAGCTTCCCGGTAGTTTTTAGTAATCCAGAAACCGTATTGTTTGGCAACACCATAAGGACTACGGGGATAGAAGGGGGTGGTTTCTTTTTGCGGTACTTCCTGTACCAAACCGAATAATTCCGAAGTCGAAGCCTGGTATATCCGGGTCTTTTTTTCCAGCCCAAGAATCCGTACGGCCTCCAGCAAACGTAAAGTACCTACGGCGTCGGCGTCGGCGGTGTATTCCGGTACATCAAAACTGACTTTTACATGACTTTGTGCTGCCAGGTTGTATATTTCATCGGGTTGTACCAATTGAATAATCCGTATTAACGAACTCGAGTCTGTCATGTCGCCGTAATGCAGATTGATCAACCGTTGTTGTTTCATATCCCGTACCCATTCATCCAGATATAAATGTTCAATCCGTGCCGTATTGAAAGACGACGACCGTCTCATAATCCCATGTACTTCATATCCTTTCTCAATCAGGAATTCAGCCAAAAACGATCCGTCCTGTCCCGTAATTCCTGTAATTAACGCTATTTTTTTCATATATCGTTTAGATTCCGTAAATATTCGTTTATATACTATTGTACAAATATCGTAAATATATTTGAAATATGAAGATATTAAAAAAAGCATACCGTTGAGAATTGGTATGCTTTTCAGTAATGACGGATCGGTGTTTTCGCTATATTAAAATATTTTCTTCCGAAATAGGCGTATAAGGACCGTCTTTGACCTCAAAAATAACAGTCCCGGATGTTAATACTTCCAGGGTATGCCATTGCCCTATGGGAATATTTACACCGTAATTTCCCTGTAACGGATCAAGCACGACAGTGTCGGTAATTTGTTTCATATCGTTATAAAGGAGTACTTTGATTTTGCCTCTTATTACTAAATAAGTTTCTGCCGTATGTGTATGCCGGTGTATCGGTAGTTCGGTTCCGGGTTCCAGGGCATTTAGCAAACGTTGTGCTCCGGCTTCCGGAGAAGTATGAAAGTTATAATTCATTCTCAGACGTTGGTTCTCCTTGGCTTTTCTACTTACCTGATCGAGTAATTGATCTTCGATGATTTCCATTTTATAAATGTATTTTATGTTTGATCTGCGATTGGGATATAAAGTTACACTATCAATAAGTCACTATGTGAATTTTAAACTTATAAGTAAAATCATCATTTGGTTTATTCATAAATTACACAATGAGTCCGTCCCAGTATGTCATTTACGGACTGAATTATCTTTTACTTGTAAACTACAACTAATGTTTATTTATATGGAGATGAAAATATTTTTTCATGAATCCTATATAACCGCAGCATAAAATTAAAATGATTGCACCTAAATACCAAAAACGGTAGTTATAAAAAACAATGTATCCTGCAAATATACACACCTGGAGTAACATATAACATCCGGCAACGGCCGTATGCGGAATTTTTAATTCGTTCGCCATTAACTGGTATAAGTGTTTGCGGTGGGGAAGGCCTATATTTTCATGCAGGATCAGCCGATGAATGATTGTAAGAATACTGTCGACACCATAGACACTTAATAGTATGATATAACTTGTATCCTGGGTGAGAATAATCAATTTTCCCAATAAAAACAGGATAATAAAAGCAATACTCACAGAACCGATGTCTCCGGCAAAACATTTGGCCTTATTCCGGAAGTTGAAAATATTGAAGACGGTTACGGCAAGTAATATGATCCATAGAAATTGTGATTCGATAAAGGTAATCCGAAATTCATTGATGTAGGTCAGACAGCCTAATATAACCAGACTATAGCCTCCCGTAATCCCGTTTATTCCGTCCATAAAATTATAGGCGTTGATAATTCCCGTACATACAATAAGCGCAACAGGAATATACCACCAGGGGAGTGAAGCGATACCCCATTGGTAAAACAGTAGCAGCATGGCTGTAAAATGAAATATCAATCGGACTTTTTGGGATACCGATCGTATATCGTCGATAAAACTGATACCTGCGATCAGGGTTAACGCTAGTACAAACCAAGGATATTCGAAATGGTGGGTAAAAAAATACAATAATACACCGAAATAGAAAACAATTCCGCCCCCCCGCAGGGTGATCCGGGTATGTGATCCTCTTGCGCTCGGTTTGTCGATAATGTTAAATCGATCTGCTATGCGGAAGTAAATCAATTCTGCGCATAATAACAGAAGAAAAATAAACAGATAATACATACTAAAATGAGATAAATAACGCACTGGAGCGGATGTTTTGTGGAATTTTAAATATTCCTCAATTTTTTATTTATTACTGGAAACTCCGGATTGTTTTTTCGAGTCCTTCTCTGGCGTGTACAGGCATCCGGTCGATCTCCAACGCTGCTTTTATTTTGGCATTCGACACTACGTAATTTTCGGTCAGTTTTTGAAGCCTTTCTAAATTTAAGGGCAGATGAATGACACTGCCCAATCGGGCGCATCCCGTCATAAACCCTTTATTGACTTTCCAGATATGCGGTTTTTTCCCCATTACGTTACACATGATTTCGATTAATTCATTGGTAGATAGGGATTCGTCGTCCGCGATATGATAAATTCCGGAAATGACATTTTTTTGAATCAATCCGTCGATTATATAGCAAAGGTTGTCGATGGATGTGAATGACCGCCTGTTTTCAAAATCGCCTAATGGCCAGGGTAACCCTTTTTTCACCACATTATACAATAGGTTCAGGTTGCCCTTATTCCCCGGCCCGTGGATCATACAGGGTCTTAATATGTATACTTGTTTCCGGTTTTCCCATTTTTCTTTTTGGGAAAGGATATAATCTTCCGCAGCAATTTTACTTTCACCATACGGGCCTTTAGGACACGGAATGACCGCTTCTGTCAGTACATCACCTACGACAAAGTCAGCAGCTGCTTTTACGGAACTGAAAAAAATAAATTTCTGAGTTCTGGAAGCCAGAAAGAAATCGAAAATCTTTTTCGTCAGTCCGGTATTAATATCGAAATACTCCTGGGCCTGAGCCGTATTTTTCGTATCGTGTGCTTTCCCGGCCAGGTGGATTATCACATCTACAACTGGCAATTGTCCTGCCTCCACATCCTTCCACGAAAAAGTCTTTAATACTCCTTTTTTTTCCGGAGCAACAATATCCAGCCCATACAACACATGTTCCTTACCCAAGGCCATAACAAGATTGGAACCTACAAAACCGTGGATTCCTGTAATAAGAATATTCATGATAGGGTTATTTTAATGATTTTCTGTTTTTTAACAGAAACCAGGAATATTGGAAAATGAATTTCGGATAATATAAAAGGATCCGTCTACGTACATACGGCTCTTTATAAAGACGATAAAAAGCTCTCAGATGTAGTTTGTTGATCCAAGGAGGAAAATATTCTAATTTCTGAGTTGCCTGATGCATAAACCCGCCACATGTATATATTGTCCCTTTAAACGACATATGTTTCAGGCGTATAGCGAATTCATCCTGCAGAGGAGTTCCCATACCGACAATAACAATATCCGGATTGCATGCCAGAATGGTTTGACAACTCTTTTCTTCTTCTCCTTTTATATATCCGTCCCGCCATCCGGCAACGGATAAAGAAGGATAAGCAGTAGTCAGCAGACCGATAAACTGATCGATTTGTTCGCGGCGTGAACCGATAAAATAAATTTTCAGATGATTCTGAGCCGCATAAGTAAAAACTTGTCCTGCGATACCGCTCATATCAAATGAATAACGCTGTGATTTACGGATACCGAAAATCCGTTGAAGCATTAAGGGTAAAATACCGTCTGAAGCTATATAGGAAAATTCCTGGTATAATTCCGGCTTCTCATTGGCTTTGTATAAGGAATAAGGATTTAGAAATGTTATGACATTTCCGGGACCAGGGAGCAAATCTTGTAAACTGTCCGGAAGTTTACGGTTAAAAATAGTGTATATTCTTTCCATAAGTAAAGGACTTAAAGGACAAACGACAAAAAAGAGGGAGTATATATATTTTTTGAAATAGCTTCTAAAGGTTCGGAACCACAGGAATGTTCCCTTTAGGTATGAAAGGGTTACCGGATTTGTTTATAAGGAGGATGATCGTAAAAGGAATCCAGATATAAACCGAAAAAAGCATATTATGAAATGAATTGGCTAAAACCAGAAGAAGAATAAAAGCCATATTCCAATCGAATGGTTTTATTATTCTTTTAATGATAAAAAAAATGTAGATCAGAAATATACCTCCCCAATCGTAGAGATATTTAAACAGATCGTTGTGAACGTAATTATTTTCTCCGCTATAATTGTATATCAGGTTATTGGCAGAATTAAACCCATGAGGGAGAATAAAATGGCTTTTTGCCAGATTCTCATACATATAGGAATAAAGTGAAAATCTGGTTATAAAAGAACTGTCTTCTGCCAGTCTGAAATTTTCAAATATCAGGTTCTTATAATTGTACAGGATGAGGGGGATAGCGATAATTCCTCCCCAAATGATTACCTTTTTAAGGTTCCAATATTTAGTATATTGATAAATAAAATAAGGGAGGGCAAACAAAAGCGTACGGGTTTTGTATAAGAAGATAAAAGAGAAAAAAATACCCGTTAAAAAAAGAAGCAGGAAAATATTTTTGTTTTTCAGCTTTTCGATTTCCCATACCAGGACAAGCAGGATCATACTGACAGAAGCGGACAAATTAGTCCCTTGCATGAGGCCTAAGAACCTGCTTTCTTCGTAATTATTCGAAAATGCAGCATATGCTAAAGATAGGAGTAGATATCCCAGAAAAAGATATTTTAAAATTTTCAATTCGGAATCATAAATCTTTGCGTATTGGGCGATCGTAATGCATTCTACGATAAATACGATCGTAAGCAGGTCGTTGATGTAATATAAAAAATTGCTTTCAGGTAATAGGAACTGTAAAAGGGTGAAATAAACAATCATTAAAAACGAAGAAATGAAAATTTTTTTCAGAGGGAATAAGATCAGGTTGCTGCAAGTGAAAAGGATCAAAAATATATAATTGAAATTGGATATCTGCCGGGGAAGTAAAAAAGCCGCTAAAAGTACGAGCAAATAGATGCTGGCAATAACGTATATCTTGGAGATATTGTATTTCATAGAGAAATCACTTGATCACAATGTCTGGTAATCATATCCAGCACACGATTCGACCACTGCCTGGGTTTAAAAAGAATACTTTTAATACAGGGATTGATTAATTTTGTCGTATACGAAATCGAGGATCCGAATGAATAAACCGTAAAATTACAATCGTAAGCCAAAACTTCCAGCGTTACTTTTTCTTTATTCAGATCCAGATAAGGACAATCGATTTTTTCCTTTTCCGATGAAAAGGGATGAGGGATATAATAATCGATATTATACTTTTGGATGAGTTTGTTAACGGCTTCGTTATATTCTTCTATTGAAAATATTCCGATATTATAGAGTGGTTGACCGGCAAATACAGCCTTATCTTTTAATTGTCCGCGCAGGGATCTATGACTTTGCTCATCGATGAACTCGTTCAGGTGTAATTTCCGGGGTGTTCCTTTATAGAAAACAGCTTCATCGGGCTTCAAGAGGTAAGTATATTCAATACGGTTGAATATTTCATCATCTTCAAGACAGAATATTTTTTGTACGAAGGTTTTTACCTTATAACGAGGCGGAGAAAACGGGAAATAGTTCATTAATCCGTCTTCCAAAAAAATAATTTTATTTGCTTTTAATTTACTTATTATTAATTGATTAATAACTAAAATGGGATTGGATAACAAGACTTTCTCAACGCGGTGTTTTTTTAGTTTCCAGAGTACTTGCAACCAGGCAAAAAAGAAAAAAAGAAAGTTTTTCCGGTAATAGATTTTTATTACTTTATCGAACTTATTCTGACAGGGAAAACTACCGGAGGACATATTCTCCGTCAACAGCAGTATTAATATTTTGAATCCGGAATTATTTAATTCTTCCGTGGCCAGGCTGTAAAAAATATCATTGAATTTAAACGCAATGACAGCGATTGAATTTTGATTATCTCTCATATCAACAAAGAAGAAAGTCTACCAGTTTGCTAACTGAAAACGGTCATTTTTCAATAAATCCCATTCTTTATAATAAAAAATGTCCGTCAATAATTTTAGTTTAATGAGGGTTGTCCCTGCAAAAGTATACAGGAAGGGATGTCCGGATATTAGCTGTTTATTTACGACAGAATAAAATAAAGGATTGTCTCTTTCCAGTATATCCTTCGCCAATTTTTTATATTCCGGGGAATGTAACATGTAGTCATAATTCAGTCCGCGTCCCCGTAGTCCCATTTCCAGCGCTTTATATAACTTATATAACCGGGAAGTGGGGTAAGGCATTTGCAGGTTTTGATTGGCGATCTTGCCTAAATCCGGGTTAATTTTCCAAATAAAAGCCTTTGCCAATTTACGTTCATGAAAAAACTCTAAAGGATAATATTGCATCTTTTCATAAAAGCAAGGATAGTAAAGATAGTAACTTCTGTATAGCCCGCTTACGGATTCGTATCCTCCGTTGTAAGCGTATTTGGTGGTGATGTTATCATGAATCCGGACCCAGCGTTCCACATTGTTTTCTCCACCCAATTCATTTAGCGAAGAGGCTAAATGTTCCGTAAATTCTTTGGGGTCGTAAGAGAGTATAATTTTAGAATATACCGAATGCTTCAGGCCGGTGAAGCCTTCGTTTGCTTGCACATCGAAAGGTATTTTCAGATGTAGGAAACTGTTTCTGAAGAAAGTGCGTACCGAAGGCAAACTGAATTTCCTGAAACCTAGAAAATAATTTGCATGTTTCAATAGATCTTCCGGTATGTTGCTGTTACAGGCCGGTGGCATATAAATAATGCCTCCCGGTTCTCCGGTCATTTCATAATCAAAAAAATTAAGTTTCGTATAAGGATTTATGAATATCTGACTGGAAGTAAAAGGAGCATTTCTGATATCCAGTAGAAAATGTTCTTTCAGCTTATCTGAAGAATATTCTATTATCCTGGAGTTAAAATCGTAGAGTCTGGCAATTTTTTCAGATATATAAGGAGAAGTTGCTTTCAGTATGCCGTGAGGTTTTAACCGGGCAATAATGAAGGCTTCGGTTGGAATCTTTTCCTGGAGCGCATAATGGGCAATCAGTCGGGAGTCGAGTCCTCCGCTATTACCGAACCCCATTATTTTTTCACCGTTTTCGCGATGGATAAAAGAAAAATAGGATTTCAAGGAAGCATCCAGCTCTTCGATAGCCGTTTCAGGCTTTAGACTACCCTCGGGCGTATAGGTGAAATTCCAGTATCTTTTCCGGAAAATGTTTCCCTGCTTATATATGAATAAAGTAGCACTTTCCTGCCGGAAAATATTTTCGAAAAGAGTAAGTGTGGGGGATAGTTCGGTAATGTGGCATAATTGTTCCTTCAAGCCAGCCAAACGTATACCGGTATTGTTCTGAACGATTTCGACAATCTTCCATACGTTGTTCGAAAACAGGAATTCCTGTCCCTTTCGGTAGGTATAGACAGGGAGAGTTCCTCTTTTATCATTTTTAAAGATCAATTCTTTTGTCCGGGCATGGTAACAAAAAATATTATAGATTCCCGAAGCATCTTTTTCTTTTAATCCGACACTGCAATAATGGGGTATATTCTGAAACTGTGGGTCGAAAATGTACCCTTCCGAGAGGATGGACAAATCCCCGTATTTTTCTAAATGCCCCTGATAATAAAGGGTATCGTCTAATTTTTCAGCTTGACTGAAGGGAAGGTTCCCGATAATAAATTCCATAAAATGATCGGTTAAAAATTCAGACTATTTTTGTTGCGTATGATTTCCATAACAGATAAAAAAGTCTCTTTCAAACGTGTTTTATTGAGATATAGAAACAGAAGAATTCCGATAAAAGGAATAACGAATGCATTATTTATAAGTATGGACAGACAGATACAGAACAAAGCAAGCAAATTGCCTTTGTCGAAGATTTCTTTTAGTATACCGTAAACGGAAGCCGGAGAAAAGTGAAGGATTCCTTTCCGTACGACCAGGTAGGTGTAGCATAAAGAGGCAATGACGACAGACCAGGCGATATTTTCTATTCCTAAATGCAGAAAACCGATACAGCAACCGCTTACGATAATGATGGCAATGGCAAGTATTCCGTATACGATCAGTACCGGCTCCTGACGGGTGGCCACCAAGAGCGTTGCATAGCCGCTAGTTGCATTCATAATAATTCTGGCAATGATTAAAATCTTAAAGATATTGACCGTCGTTTCATAGTCCGGAGCGATATAAACCAAAAAAGGAATCAGTAATACCGACAACAAAGCGACTAGGTCTATACATAAAATGTAGATATACCGGATACGTTTCAGAAATGCCTGAACCTCCGCTTTATCTTTCAACCCCAGTTTGTAAATCATCTTGGGGTAGAAAATAAATAAAAATGCCCCGCCTGCCATTATAACGGCATTACTGAGTGTATTAGAAAACGAATAAGCTCCTAATTCTTCCACCGTATAAAAAATACTAACGATAGAAGAAGCAGCGACAAGTATAAAATAAAAACTCAGATTGTATAACAGTAAGCTGACCCCTCTTTTCAGAAGCCGAAGGGTAATAATGCGGTGTAAACGGAAATGAAATCGTAAAGGAAGACCTATCCTGAACCAAATAAACGGAATAATATTTCCTATCAATAAAGCCCAGACAATCGTTACAACGGTTATCCTTTCTTGGCAAATCAGGGTAAGCAATAACAGAAGTGCATTAGGCATAAATTGCTGGAAATTGATCTTCTGCATTCTGCCGTAAAGCTTATAAAAAGTGATGTAAAGCTTATTGGCATTCATAAATGCATTTGCTCCCAGCAAGAGCAGCGCATAGCTGGAGTATTCGTATTTTTGAAACATACCCGGCCAGCATACCAATAAAACGATTCCTGCTAAAAATACCAACAGAATGAGCAGGAGATTAATGCTCCAGGCACAGTCCCAGATTAACGGGGGCAGGAAACGACTGTGTTTTTTTAACGCGAAATCCGTATTTAAAGATTCATTGATTCCCAGATTTGTATAAGATAAATACTGCTGCAAAAGAAGTATAAAGCCATAGATACCAAAACCGTACACTCCTAAATAATTGGCCAGAAGGATAGAGTTTATAAACTGTATGGCATAGGTGATATAACGTAAAAACACATACCATAAAGAAGGAGAGTTCGGAATGCGGGAAATCCAGGAAGACATACGTACCAAATTAATTGACCCTTTGATTCATTAAGAATTCAGCATACAGAAGATCCTCCTGATGATCGATATCGACGGAAGCGTATTCGTCCATCACGTATTTTACTTTTCTTTCAAAGTTGAGGCTCTTCCGGCTTAAAAAAGAAGCAATATCAATTACATAAATGGCTCCGTTATATTCGTAATAATCGGGGCATTCCTGTCTTCTCGAAGCCTGCGGATTTAAAGGTAAAGTCAGGTAGCCTTCCCTGTTTTCGCAGCAAATTACCTGGGCGGCATGAGAGCGTTTGACGGACACGATCATTTCTATACCCGGGCGGTAGAGGGCGAGAGCTTCCCGGATGTGGGTCCCGTTGCGAAAAGGTGAAGTAGGCTGTAATAATAACAGAAGATCGTAATTCTTACCTTGTCTTTGGAAAAATTCGATGGCATGTAACAATACATCCGCCGTCGTAGCTGTGTCTGTAGCTAAATATTCAGGACGTAAAAAGGGAATTTGCAGGCCGTATTCTTCTACGACTTTTGCGATTTCCGGAGAATCGGTCGAAACACAGATATCTTTATCTTCCAGCACTTCCCTGGCTGCATCGATGCTGTAACCGATCAAAGGTTTTCCGTATAGAGGCCTTATATTTTTCCCGGGTAACCCTTTACTTCCGCCCCGGGCAGGGATAACAGTCAATATCTTATTCATAATCATAAATGTTTTGCAAAATCCTGGGCTTTCCTGTAATCCTCCGGTTTACCGATATCAATCCAATAACCTACTAGAGGAAAACGAATGACCCGGAAGCCTCCGGCAATGAGCTTTTCCATAAAGTCAGTGGCATTGTAAAACGTATTTTCCGGAATCATTTCCAACAATTTTCTTTTTATCAGATAAATACCTGAATTAGCGTAGTAATTGTAAGTCGGTTTTTCCAGAACTCCTTTAATTTCCCTCTCTTCCAGTTTGAAAATGCCGTAAGGTACGGAGATAGAATAAGGGATGGCAGCAACGGCCATATCCGCATTATTTTTTTGAAAGTGCAGGTAAAAATCTTCCAGATTGATATTGGTGAACAAATCGGAATTCATAATCAATACCGTGTCGTTACAAAAGGAAGGGATAAACTTGACAGAGCCGATTGTTCCTAAAAAACAAGGTTCTTTTATACATCGGATTTTTATCCCGTCTCGTTCCTGTTCGAAATGTTTTTCCAGTTGTTCTCCCAAATAGTTTACAGTAACGTAAATGTGTTCGATGCCGTGGGTCAGTAAATTATCGATATTATAGTCGATAATACATTTTTCCCCTACTTTTAAAAGCGGTTTCGGTGTTTTTTCCGTCAGGGGACGTAGGCGTTCTCCTTTACCGCCCGCCATGATTACCGCATCCAGAGGAAGTACCGATTTCTTTTTTTTCAGATTCAGAACCTTTATGATCCGGCGATCCGATGAAAGTACCGGTAGCAGAGCAATCCCTTTATTCTTAATGATTTTCACCTTTTCGATATCGATTTCTTTTTCATTCAGATAATAAAAATCAGGATTCATGGCCTGATATATCGGGTCGTTCAGGCAAATTCCGTCTATGAGTTTCCGCCGGATATCCCCGTCCGTTACGGTCCCGGTCATTTTCCCTTCCGGGTCGACGACAAACAGGGTTAAGGTGTCAGCAGACAGCCGGTTCAATGCGATTAAAGCCTCTTTTACAGACTGATTGGAACGGATCAGATAATGGGAGAAATTCATCATTATGGTAAGTTGTAAAAGTGTTTACAAACAATATTTGTCAATGGAAAAGTTTTCAGTGTATGGAAGATATGGAAGGCTGTTTCCGGTTTGTCGTAAGGATTGGTGCCCACAGATCGTTTCGGGGAAAGGGAGAGCTCCAGTATCTCTTTGATACCGTTCTCTATTTCATTTTTTCCGGTTCCGCAATGGAAAATACTGTCTGCCCGGAGACGTCCTTTTTGCCGTTCGCCGATATCTAAAGTAAATTTTCCGAAAGAAGGTACTTCCAGTATACCACTGGAAGAATTGCCGATAACAGCATGTATATATTGTAATACTGAGAAGTAGCGTAGTTGTCCCAAAGAGGGGAAAGCGATGCTACGCCGGGAATTTACTTTGACAAAATCATTTATCTTCCGGATAATAATGCGGCCGTCGGTATCTGAATTGGGAAGTGTAAAAATAACATTTAAATTCGGGAAAGTTTCCAAAGCCTCCAGCAGATTGTCGATTTGCTCTTCTGCAGAAATAGTCTCTAAAGTAACTGGATGGTAAGTGACCAGTACCGTTTTTTCAGTCAGAGAAAAATGCAGGCTTTTTTCCAGTTCCTCCTTTTTCAGTAACTGCATATGCCGGATGTTATCGATACCGATTGCTCCTACATTAAATACCCGCTCCGGATCTTCCCCCAATTGAATCACCCGCCGGCGGTATTCTTCTGTAGAAGTAAAGTGCAAATGGCTCATTTTGGTGATAGCGTGCCGGATCGAATCGTCATAAGCTCCCTCGGTAATTTCTCCTCCATGCAGATGGGCTATCGGAATCTTATAAAATAAAGCGGCTGTTAATGCAGCAAGTAATTCATATCGGTCTCCCAACACAACTAGCAAGTCGGGCTTTAAATCTTCATAAGCATCGGCAAAACCGATCGTCGCAAGTCCGACGGATTTGCCGGTCGCATTGGCGGTATCGGAAGACAATAGCATTTCTACCTTCTTGTCGATGGTAAATCCGTCTTTTTCAATCTCCCGGTAAGTTAAGCCGAATTCCGGGGATAAGTGCATATTGGTTGCGATGATTTGCAGTTCCAGTTGCGGATCATTCCCGATCATTCGTGCCAGTCTGCTTAACAATCCCCATTCTGCCCGGGAACCTGTAACAATACAAATTTTCCTCATAATTCGATTAAATCGTCCGCCTGAAAATCTTTGGAAGCACACCGGCCCAGTATATTTTCCCACTCCATAGGAGAGATTCCGTTGCCCGGACGTTTCACGGCAAGGTTATCCTCCGTGAATTTCTCACCTTTCCTGATACATGCGGAAGCAACGATGCTCTTCCGGGCTACCGGTCTGTTTTTCATTTCAGAGTCCGTCATTTGCTTAACCCCGTCGCCCAAAGCCTTTTCCACATTCCGGATAGCATCTACCATTGCTTTGAGTTCCTGAGGTTCCAGTGATGCCTGATGATCGGGACCTTCCAGAGTCCGGCTTAGAGTGAAATGCTTTTCAATCACTTTTGCACCGAGAGCGACAGCTGCGATAGGGACCTCTATTCCGATCGTATGATCGGAATAGCCGACCTTTACGCCGAAAGTCTCCTTTATCGTTTGCATGGCCCGTAAGTTCACATCTGCCAGAGGAGTCGGATACTCTGTATTGCAATGCAAAATGGTGATGTACTCCCGGGAGGTTCCGTATTTTTCGAGTACAGCTATTGCATCCGCTATATCCTTCAAATTGCTCATCCCTGTCGAAAGGATGACTGGCTCGCCTTTCCGGGCAATTTTCCTTAAATAAGGATAGTTGGTTATTTCCCCGGAAGGAATCTTCCACATACCCAATCTCAAGTCGCTCAGAAAATCGATACTCTCCAAATCAAAAGCCGTTGAAAAAAAACGTACCTTCTTTTCCCGGCAATACCCCATTAATTCAAAATGTTGTTCTGGACTTAATTCCAGTTTTTTCAACATACTGAATTGCGAATCGTCCGCATCTTCCCGGTTTTTTCTCTGGTACTCGGCCTTCCGGGCTTGATGCGAAACCAGTCGCTCTGTTTTAAACGTCTGGAATTTTACATAATCCACCCCGGCTGATGCCGCGGCATCGATCAATTGTTTGGCCAGCTCCGTCGAACCGTTATGATTCACTCCAGCTTCGGCAATAATTAATGTCCTGCACATTATAGCTTTATTTTTAACATAGCCGGATTATCCGAATACACTCCTTTCCGGAGAATATTTTTTCTAACCATGGTTCCTGCGGCGATTACACACCCCTCTACAACAGAAACACCGTTTACTATCACAGATTGACTGCCTAAAAAAGTTTTTTGGCCTACCACACAATTCCCGTTTACCATAGCCCCGGTAGAAATATGACAATAATCTCCAATAACCGCATCGTGTTCTATATTGGCAAAAGTGTTGATAATACAACCTTTACCAATTTTTGCATCTGCATTTACCAAAGCCTGATGCATGATCACCGTACCTTCCCCGATAATAGCATATTTCGATACATGTGCGGTCGAAGCAATCAAAGTGGCAAAGCGTCCTCCGGTAGCGGCAATTTTTTCGTGTAATCCGACCCGGAGAGCGGCATTTTTGATGTGGCCTACCGTGACGATAAACTCTGCTTTATTTACCCATTCCGCTATTGCGTCGTCTGTACCGATAATATCGTATCCCAATACTTTCTTTCCCACGTTTTCCCTCGTATCCAATATTCCGGCAATTCGTATTCCGGCACTTTCTGCCACTTCGATGACTGATTTGCAATGCCCTCCCCCGCCGACTAATATTAACTCCTGTTGTTTCATGACAATCTTACAGAACTCGGAATATTCACGATCCTCGCTTCCAGCCATTCGGCATTACTCAGATCTCCACACTCACAATCTTTAAACATGGGTAAACGGTTCATCAACTGCCATACCGGACGGGTCATAATTCCCGCATCGTTGGTTTCTTCCAGGAAACGGTTGCGGGCTTCTTTATCTTTCAGTAAAACCACATTCAGCCAATAATTGGATGTACAATCCCGGGGTTCCGTGAAAAACTGAATATCCGTTCCTTCAAAATAAGTCGCGTATTTCCAGGCCAGTTCCCGTTTATTATCCACGAATTCCTGTAAATGCTCCATCTGGGCACATCCCAGGGCTGCATTGATATTCGGCATCCGGTAATTGTATCCGACACAATCGTGTACGAATTCCCAGCGGTGAGGAACCTTGGCTTGTGTCGTCAAATGCTTGGCCTGTTTCCCTAACTCCTCATCCATAAACAACAGCATCCCTCCACCGCCTGTCGTAATGGTTTTGTTGCCGTTGAAACTGACGGCACCTACCTTGCCGAATGTTCCGGTATGCCGCCCCTTGTAAAAACTGCCCATACTTTCCGCGGCATCTTCCACCAGCTCGATATGATATTCACGGCATAATTCTGCTAATTCCTCCAGATGCACTGCATGCCCGAAAGTATGCATCGGTACACAGGCTTTTATTTTCCGGCCTGTAGTTTTATTGAAACATTCGCTACACCGGATTTCTGCATTTCCCTGAAGCCACTTGCGCATTTTTGCAGGAGATAAGCCCATTGTATCCCGGTCCACATCCAGGAAAACAGCATGAGCACCGATATAACTTAAAGCATTGGCCGTAGCAATAAACGTTAACGGTTGGGTAAGCACTTCATCTCCGTGTTCTACTCCGACCAGCAGCATAGCCATATGGAGTGCATTCGTTCCGTTTACGCAAACAACGGCCCGTTTAGCACCTGTGTACTCCGCTACCATTTCTTCAAAACGGTCGACAAACTTCCCCACACTCGATACAAATGTCGAATCGATACATTCGTTGAGATACTTTTTTTCATTACCGATAAAACAGGGTGCATGCAAAGGCACAACTCCTTCCGGTTGATGAAATGTTTCACGGATAAAGTTAATGATGTGATTATACATTGTAAATATCTGCTTTATATTTTTTTAGGTTTTCTTTATCTGAAAACCAGTTTATCGTTTCCTGTAAACCTTGTTCTATGGAATATTTCGGACAAAACCCCGTTAATGACTTGATTTTGCTGTTATCTCCCCATAAGCGGAAAACTTCAGAATTTTTTGGGCGCAGACGTTGTTCGTCTTCTATGAATTTTACATCGGAATTCATCAGTTTGGCAATCAATTCCAACGTATCCCGCATCGAGATTTCAAAATTGCTGCACACGTTCACCTCCTGACCGATAGCGGCATCACACTGCGATAATTCGATAAAGCCTTTACAGGTGTCTTTTACGAAATTAAAATCCCGGGTAGGTGTCAGGTCACCTAACAGGATTTCCTTTTTCCCGTTAGCAATCTGGGTGATGATGGTGGGTATGATAGCCCGGGCAGACTGCCGGGGACCATAGGTGTTGAAAGGCCGTACGATCACAACCGGTAATTCAAAAGCATTATAAAAACTCATCGCCATCGCATCTGCACCGATTTTTGTGGCTGAATAAGGTGACTGCGGCTGTTTGGGATGCTTTTCGTCAATGGGTACATATTGGGCTGTTCCGTACACTTCTGATGTGGAAGTGACCAATACCCTTTTCACTCCGTTTTCTTTGGCTGCCTGACAAATATTCAGTGTACCTTTGATGTTGGTGTCGACATAACTATCCGGAGCTATATACGAATAAGGGATTGCGATCAGGGCTGCCAAATGAAAAATGACATCAATCCCTTGGGTAATATGTTTGCAAAAATGTGGGTCTCTTACGTCTCCGGTTATCACTTCCAGATGCGGATGTTCCATACTGTCGAGCCATCCCCAGTAATTGAATGAATTATAATACGATAGGGCACGTACTGCATACCCCTGTTCCAATAACATTTCTGTCAGATGAGAGCCGATAAAGCCATCTCCTCCGGTTACCAATACTTTTTGCATAACTGGGTTCGTATTAAATTATAAAATAAAGTCTTTAAGATTTTTAATCAATATTATTTAAAGTGACAACAAAGCCGGAATATTTCCAATTTAAACGAGCGTTTTTACTGGATATAAAAGGATCTTTACTTTGTTTCATTTTGAAAGAGCATGGTTCTCCCGTAATAGTTTTGTATATTTTGTAGAAACAGATGGGTATAGCGTAATCATTTTACGCTATAGAAGATAATCGGACGAAAATAATTCTTTATCACCCAGATGACAGTAGAGCGAATGTTATACTTTTCGTACAGAATGGAAGTGTATGGTTGGAGATTTCATACAACAGTCTTGTTCCCATGATCATATTGCAATCTTTGAAAGAAAATAAAAAATTATTCAACAGACTTTTGAAATGTATAGTTAAATGAGTAAATTTGTTGCGCAGAATTGAATTTTCTTTATCATTCTGTTCCATAACCTGGGACTTACCGGGCGAAGCTGTAAACAGCAGTTTCATTGTATATGCATGTTAGATAGTCTGATCACTTCCAAAACTCGGATTAAATTACTTTTAAAGTTTTTTTTGAATTCATCCATGAAAGCCTATTTACGTGGGCTTGCAGATGAATTTGGCGAATCGACAAATGCTATTCGGTTGGAATTAAATCATTTGGAAGAAGCCGGTTTGTTATGTGCCGAATCTGAAGGGAATAAAAAGGTGTATCAAGCAAATCCACGGCATCCGCTTTTCGGAGATATTCGTAGTTTAGTACTAAAGCATAGTGGTATAACTCAAGTCATTGAAGGTGTAGTTGAGCGTGTCGGAGACATATCCCGTGTATGGGTTCGTGGAGATTTTGCTGTAGGTATTGATTCTAACCTGATCGACTTGGTTATTGTCGGAGAGAATATCGATATGGATTATTTCAATAGCCTTGTAAAAAAAGCAGAGGATTTGATAAAACGCAAAATTCATTGTACAATTATTTTTCCTGAGAAAGAAACAGATTACTTCACTCCCGAAGAAAAAAGGCTATTGATTTGGAAAAAATAAGTGAGACGAGGGCATTTTTCATGTATTATTTTCACCAATAAAACGCTCGTTTTATTTTGCTTTCTTTTCCCTCTTTACACTACTTTAAATTTATACATATAACTTGTTGACTATTTGATAACTAAATAAATATTTAAATCATGTTAAACACGAGGTCAGTCCTTATTACTGGTGGCACAGGCTCTTTCGGTAAGAAATTTGTGGAAACAATTTTAAATCAATATCCTAATGTAAATCGGATTGTTATTTACTCACGCGATGAATTAAAACAATTTGAATTAAAACAAAAATATCCTCACGATAAGTATCCTCAGTTACGTTTTTTTATCGGAGATGTCAGGGATGCTGAACGATTGAAAAGAGCATGTGAGGGGATCGATGTGATTATACATGCTGCTGCAATAAAGCAAGTAGATACAGCGGAGTATAATCCGGATGAATGTATCAAGACAAATGTACAAGGTGCGCAAAATGTGATAAATGCAGCATTGGCTTCGGGGGTTAAACATGTTGTTGCATTGTCTACGGACAAGGCATGTGCTCCAATCAACTTATATGGAGCAACTAAGCTTACTTCCGATAAATTATTTACTGCTGCTAATAATATCAGTGGATTTAAAGATATCCGGTTTTCAGTGGTACGCTATGGAAATGTGATGGGATCCCGGGGGTCTGTTATTCCTTTTTTCATTAATAAAAGAGATTCTGGTGCAACAGAATTACCTGTAACGGATAGAAGAATGACCCGTTTTAATATATCTCTCCAGGCAGGTGTTGATTTGGTGATGTTTGCTATCGGACATCATTTGGGAGGAGAGATTTTTGTTCCGAAAATACCTTCTTATCATATTGTCGATGTAGCAAAGGCAATTGCTCCGAATTTACCTATACAGGAGATCGGGATTCGTCCGGGAGAAAAATTGCACGAAGAAATGATAACCATGACAGATGCCTTGAATACCATCGATCTGGGTAAGTATTATGCTATTCTGCCTTCTGTTTCTTTTAAGCATAAACGCGAGGAGTATCTGAAACACCATAATGCTATTCCTGTACCGGAAGGGTTTCACTATAGTTCGGATAAAAATGCGGAGTGGGAAACAGTAGAAAGTATGCGTGAAAATATCAGGAAATATGTTGATCCAAATTTCACAGTCAAATGATAAATAAATCAATACCTTACGGGCGGCAAAATATTACGGAAGAAGATATAAATGCCGTAATTGAAACTTTGAAGTCTGATTATCTGACTCAGGGACCTAAAATCGGTGAATTTGAAAAAGCATTTGCGGAGTATGTCGGAGCTAAATATGCTGTTGCTGTAAATAATGCAACAGCCGGTTTGCATTTATCAGCGATTTCTTTGGGGGTAAATTCCGGAGATAAAATTATAGTCACCCCTATGACTTTTGCGGCAAGTGCAAATTGTGTAAGATATTGCGGGGGAGAGGTTGTTTTTTGTGATATCGATAAAGATACTTATTTAATTGATATCCAAAAATTGGAGGATCAATTAAGAAAAGCTCCTCGTGGAACTTATAAAGGGCTTATTTTGGTTGATTTTGCCGGGTATCCTTTGAATCTGGAAGCTTTCAGAAAGTTGGCCGATACATATGGTTTATGGATTATAGAAGATGCCTGTCATGCCCCTGGAGGCTTTTTCAAGGATTCCGAAGGTAAGAAACAATATTGTGGAAACGGGAATTGGGCGGATGTTTCAGTATTTTCATTTCATCCTGTAAAACATATTGCGACGGGAGAAGGAGGAATGGTCACGACAAATAGTAAGGAATTATATGATAAACTGTGTCTTTATCGTACGCATGGAATCACGAAGGACCCCGGACTATTGAGTGAAAATCACGGGGGCTGGTATTATGAAATGCAGGAGTTGGGATTTAATTATCGTATTACCGATTTTCAAGCGGCCTTGGGGGTATCTCAATTGAAACGTGCTGATACCGGATTAAAAAGACGGCAACTGATCGCTCGGAGGTATAACGAGGCTTTTGCAAAAAATAATAATATAAAGATACCGTTTGTATCCGATGATGTATTTCACGCTTATCATTTATATATTATTCAGGTAGAAGATCGGTTGGGATTGTACAATTATTTAAGAGAACGGGGGATTTATGCACAGGTACATTATGTTCCTTTGCATTTAATGCCCTATTATGCTCAGAGAGGTAATAAAAAGGGAGATTTTCCCGTTGTCGAAAACTATTATGAACATTGTTTGAGTTTGCCTATGTATCCGACATTAACGGATGAAGAACAGGATTATGTGATCGCTAACGTATTGCATTTTCTGACTAAATAATGAAATGGGATATTGCCTTAATGTCTGTCTGATATGATTATTGGTAGTTTAAAAGATACTCAGCGTATAGCTTTGTTTCATCCTTTATTTGAAACGTTATTTGATTTTTTAACGAATAACGATTTAGCGGATATTCAGTTAGGAAAAACCGAACTTCTGGAAAATAAGTTATATATCATCTGTTCTGTTCTGGAAAAAGGAGCTTCCAGGGAACAATTGCTTGAAGGTCACAGAAAATACATTGATGTACATATTTTATTAGAGGGAAAAGAAACGATAGGTTGGACTCCCTTGAGTAAGGCTTTATGTAAACAAAAAGATTATGATGAGGCGAAAGATTATCTGTTATATGCTGATACACCTTCCGTGTTTATAGATGTAAACCCCGGCGAATTTGTCATTGTATATCCGGAGGATCTTCATGCTCCCGGAATAGGCGACGGTAAGATTCGTAAGTTGGTCGCTAAGGTTTTACTGGACAGTTGATATAAAATATTTTTTTTAATTTTTATGCTAAAATGTTTGTGTATCGGAAGTTCATTGGATTTACCCAGGGAGGGGGTATTGTATTCCGATACGTGGATTGCCAAATGCCGTGAGAAATTTTTCGGAATAGATTTTATTAATCGTAGCCAATGGGCGCAAACATCACGAATCCTGAATGATCCGCAGGCACTTGAATTTATCCGGCCAGATGTCGTCGTTCTACATCTGGGGATAGTCGATTGTGCCCCGAGGCGGATATTTGAAAATTATATTCTGAGGGCAAATGCTTTACTGCTCAAAATGATTTTTAAATATTCAGTATGGAAGATATTTGGAGGGAAATATCCATCCTGGGCGGTTGTTCCGGAAAAGAAGTTTGAAATGAATTTTGAGAATTATCTCAAAAGATGTAAAAAGTCCGGTATTCGTAAAGTTGTTTTTATATCGATAGGTAATCCCGGTCCTTCTATGATCAGACGAAATCCGCATATAGCGGAGAATGTCGATCGTTATAATTCCGTTTTATATCGGTTAAGTGAAAAGTATGATTTTGTGGAGAATGTGATGCCTTTAAAAAATCCAGAAATAATAGATTATCTACCGGACGGATATCACCTTAGTCCCTGTGGGCATGATAAAATTTTAAATTCATTACAGCCAATTATTGAAAAGATTAAAAATTAAATCTGTTGAATGCTATGTATTACATTATAGAGGTTGCTAATACCCATGCAGGAAGTATTGATTATGTGAATAATCTGATTGAAAAATTTGCCTGCTTCCAGGGAAATTTCGGAATGAAGTTTCAACCTTTCCGTTACGATTCGATTTCGACCCGGGATCATTCATTTTATGAAAAGTACAGGGAAATGTATTTTGATGAAAATCAATGGTCACAGATTATCTCCAAAGCATCTGAAACGAAGGATGTTTGGTTAGATCTGTTCGATTGCTATGGGGTCGGAATTTTGCAGAAGAATCTGGACTGTATTAAAGGTATAAAATTCCAAAGTTCTGTTCTGTATAATTATGAAGTGTTTACAGCACTGGAAACTGTTGATTTATCGGATACAATGGTGATTTTAAATATTGCAGCGCAGAGTATCGAAGATATCGGGCAGATATTGGAACGTATAAATAAGACCCTGAATCCCCGGGAAATTTTATTGGAATTTGGATATCAGGGGTACCCGACATCTCTGGAATTTTCCGGAATATCTAAAATAGAGGTATTAAAGCGGAATTTTAAGAATCGTCTTGTGTTCGCCGATCATGTTGATGGGAAATCGGAAGAAGCTATATTGTTACCCTTTTTTGCTTCCGGTTTGGGTATCCATGTATTGGAAAAACATGTTATGCTCGAAGACACGGAGACAAAATACGATGCGTTTTCCAGCCTGACTTTTGAACGGTATAAAAAAATGGTTGATTTGATCGATTCATATCATTCGTTGTTGGATAAACCATTTATAAATTTGAAAGAACAAGCGTATTTGGATAAATCGATCATGATTCCGATTTTGAAAAAAGCGAAAAAGGCAGGGGAATTAATTAATGTGCGGGAAGATTTTGTATACAGAAGGTCGGGTAAGAGTGGGTTGAATACAAAAGAGATTGAATCATTGATTTCAAATTATTATATTCTGGCTGCTGATAAGGAAGAGGGAGCAACTCTTGCCGTAGAAGATTTTAAGAAAGCGACGATCGCAACTGTTGTGGCTTGCCGTTTGAAATCGACCCGTTTGCCCAGAAAAGCATTACTTTGTATCGGGAATTTGCCCTCGGTGGAGCGTTGTATAAAGAATAGCTTGCTGTATCGAAATGTCAATCATACAGTTTTAGCGACATCATTTTTAGAAGATGATGCAGAGTTGAAAAATCATATCTATTCGGATAAGGTGCTGTTTTTTGCTGGTGACCCGGAAGATGTGATAAGGCGTTATATTGAAGCAGTAGAACCTTTGAAAGCCGATATCATTATACGTAAAACTGCAGATTGTCCTTTCCCTTCTCCGGAAATTTTGGATATTTTGTTGAAACAACATTTTCTTGCCGGAGCTGACTACACGGCAGCCCGAAAAAGTGCCGTAGGTACTGCTTCGGAGATTATGAATGTAAGTGCATTGAAGAAAATTAAAGCTTATTTCCCTCAAGCGGCCTATTCTGAATATATGACATGGTATTTTAAGAATAATCCTGAATTCTTCCGGTTAAACCTGGTGGATTTACCTGAATCATTGGTAAGAGACTACCGTTTGACATTGGATTATCAGGAAGATTTGGATATGTTTAATTGTATTCAGAATTATCTGGATGAGAATAAAGTAAAATATTCGATAGAGAATATATTTGAATTTTTGGATGCACATCCGGAAGTTAGTTCGATAAATTCCCATCTGACTTTAAAATATAGAACTGACCAGCAATTAATAGAGACGTTGAATCGGGAAACTAAAATGCACTGATACTGTTTTGTAATATGCCGCATGTTCTTTTCAGAGTAAATGCAGGAAAGAAAGTCGGGATGGGCCATTTGGCAAGATGCATGAGTATTGCCAGAAGAATTGCGGATTTTTCTGCTGTATCTTTTATGGTCTCAACCGATAGTCGTATTTCTGTCGAAACATTTATCCGGCAACATAGTGCAGGTTTTAATATCGAACGGCTTTTATTTATAGGTACGTTGAACATGGGAGAGGAAATCGAGCTGTTAGTTCGGTTTCTGTATGAGAATAGTGCCTATTTAGTATTGGATCATTACGATGTAAACGAGGAATATCAGTTGTGTTTGAAAAAGCAAGGAGTTCATTGGTTTCAGTTGGATTCACATGCCCGGCAAATTTTTTATGCCGATTATGTCCATCACGGAAGCCCTGGAGCTACGAAAGAACTATATCGAAATTTGCAGGGGGAAACAAATACGGAGTTTTTATTGGGAACCCGTTATATCATTGTAGATGATAATTTTAGCCGGAGTCATAAGATGGCTAAAGTCAGGGTGCATGTGCAACATATACTGGTGTCCTTCGGAGGCGGGGACGCCAGAGGTGCACTCAGGAAATATTTACCGGAACTTTTACAAAGATTCCCGGCAATAAAATTTCATGTAATCGTCCGCAGTAATAATCAGGACATTGTTTTTTTTAAAGAAGTAGTGGCTTCCGGAAAAAATGTTGAATTATATATTGATTGCAACAATGTGGCGGAAATCATGTTGTCCTGTGATTTGGCGATATTGGCTCCCGGAGGAATGAGTTATGAGGCTGCAACCTTAGGCTTACCTATGATTTTGATAGCAATAGAAGACAATCAGTGTATTAATTTACAAGGATGTTCGGAAGTGGGAATAGCACGGAGCCTGGGAATTATTGATCAGGTGGCTCCCCGGAAATTATGCGATGCGGTGTCTGATTTAGTACATGACACCAAAAGTTTGTCATCTATGTCTTACCGTGCATTGAAAGAATTCGATGGTAGAGGTACAGATCGGATCAGGGATATATTTAAACAAAAAATATTTAAAATATGAAAGCGTTAATACTTGGAACGAATGCCGGTCAAGCTGATATGATTGGTTATCTAAAACAGAATGGCTGGGAAGTACATGCATGTGGTTACAGACGGGAAGGACCTGGTTGTGATCTTGCCGATAAGTTCCATCTGGTGGATACTTTAGATATCGAGGCCGTAAAAAAGTTGACGACAGATATACAACCGGATATCATTTATTCTGTTTCTTCCGATTCAGCTATAAAAACAGTAACGAAGGTCGCAGAAACTCTCAGTCTTCCCCATTTTCTGAATTCTGAAATAATCGATTTATTCGATCACAAGGAAAAGTTGCGTTTATTTTTAAACGATAATGAAATATCGAAAGTAGGTTTTATGACATTGACCGATTTGTCGGAATTGAACCGGTGGACAATTTTTCCGTGTGTTGTAAAGCCTTCTGATTCACAGGGACAACGTGGCGTACGTTTGGTTGAACAGAAAGAAGATTTGGAAGATGCCGTTAAAAATGCAATAGAGAAGTCTGCAACGCGAACTGTAATTATCGAAGAGTATTTACAAGGTATCGAATTTTCGACAAATATTATCGTTCAAAATTATGAGATCATCGTAAATGAATTTACGGAACGTTTTATTCATGGTAAAAGTTATTTCGGCTTACCGAAGGGGCATGGAATACCGGTAAGAAATATCGGACAGGCAGAAATAGCAACTGCTGCAAAGATGGTGGAAAAGATGATTCAAAAATTGAATATCAGAGATGCTGTCTTGTATGTTCAGATGGTTGCAACTGAAAAAGGTCCCAAGATTATCGAAGTCGCTCCGCGATTGGACGGCTGTCATATCTGGAGGTTGATAAAAATTGCCAGAGGATATGATTTGAGACAGTATGCCATTGACTGTTTATTGGGAAATAAAATAAATCATTCGTTCATGGATCATGGATCATACTCCTTGTATTTTTATCAGAAGCCGACGGGGACTCTTTTTGAGCAAAAAGAGTTTGAAGTTCCTTTGGATGTTGATTATAAGGAATATCGTTATCAGGAAGGGGAAACGATCAAACCACTTAATGGCAAATTGGAAGTAGTAGGTTATTATATTTCTAAGGATTGATTATGAAGGTTGCTATTACAGGAGCTACCGGTTTTTTGGGAAAATATTTGGTAAGCTATCTTCTCGAAAATTTATATGATGTTTTAGTTATTGCAAGAAGAGAGGAGCAGGCGGAGGAATGCTTACCTGCTCGGGTAAACGTATATATAACGGATTATTCATTCGAAAGTTTGTGTGAGGGATTAAAGGATGTAGAGGCAGTTATACATTTGGCGGCTCAAACGATGCAACGCGACTCCGATCCCTTCCGGGTAAGTCAGTTTTTTTCCGTAAATATCACGATGACAGAAAATCTTTTACTTGCGGCTAAGCAGGCCGGCGTGAAGAAAGTATGTCAGATGTCTTCCAATAGCGTTTATTCTTCTGTAAACAAAATGCCCTTTAGCGAAATAGACAATCCTATTCCTGCTACTATTTACGGTGTGAGTAAAGTATATGCGGAAAAATTGGGTGAATATTTTTCATATAAATCGGAAGTAAAGGTCGTTTCCTTGCGGCTGGCCAGATTATTCGGTTATGGAGAAAGAAGTTCTGTCGTTTTTACTAAATACATGAATCTGGCCAATGAAGGAAAGGTGTTGGAAGTATGGGGGGAAGGTAGAACCAGTATTGAATATCTTTATGTAAAAGATGCGGTTGTGGCTATTGAATATGCTGTTCGCATGAATATTCCCGATGGTATTTACAATGTAGGTGTTAACCGTTCATATTCGGTATTGGAAATAGCGGAATCGATAAATGCAATTACCGGGAATACAAATAATCTTTTAATCGATGAATCCAAACCGGAAGGTGGTTATCATATATTAATGGATTCTGAAAAATTTTACCAGGCAACAAACTGGCGTCCTCAATGGACTCTGGAAGAAGCCATAACAGATATGTACGGGTATTATAAAAAAGATCATGGGGAATAATAATACGTTTATTATTGCGGAAATTTCGGCAAATCACAATCACGATTTTGATTTGACTGTAAAGACGATAAAAGCGATAGCCGATACGGGTGCAGATGCTGTGAAAGTACAGACTTACAAAGCCGATTCTCTGGCTCTCGATGTCGATAATGAATATTTCGGTCCCAAAAAGGAAGGGTTGTGGAAGGGAATAAAACCCTACGATTTATATAAAGCCGGAACGATGCCCTATGAATGGCAACCGAGGTTGAAACAAATTACAGAAGAGCTCGGACTTGTATTCTTTTCAACGCCTTTTGATTTTGAAGGGGTGGACTTTTTGGAAAAAATGGGCGTGCCGATGTATAAGATCGCTTCGTTTGAGATCAATGATATTCCTTTGATTCGTTATGCGGCCCAGAAAGGTAAGCCTATGATTATTTCCACCGGTTTGGGAGATGTCCGGGATATCGAATTGGCTATCGATACTTGTAAGGCTACAGGTAATAACGATATTACATTATTGAAATGTACTTCTCAATATCCGGCTACTTTGGAACAGGCAAATTTGATGACCATTCCGGATATGGCAGCGAGGTTTAAGGTAAAAGTCGGAGTTTCAGATCATACGATGGGGAATATCGTTCCAATTGTTGCTGTGAGTTTAGGTGCCCGGGTTGTAGAAAAACATTTTATTCTGGACAGAACACTGGGAGGTCCCGATGCTGCTTTTTCGGTTGAGCCGCTGGAATTTAAGCAAATGGTGAAAGCAATCCGGGATGTGGAACTAGCTCTGGGGGGGGTAAAATATGAGGTTACAGATAAAGATAAAACGAAACGCAGATCGTTATTTGTAACGCGGGATATATCCAAAGGGGATATTCTTAATCCCGATAACGTGAAATCATTGAGGCCTGGTAATGGATTGGCTCCGGTGTATTTGTCATCTATTTACGGAAAGACTGTGAACAGGGATTTGAAAAAAGGAGATGCACTGAGATTGGAATATATTGATTGAAAGGGTAGGTACTAATCGTGGGAATAAAGATTGATCTAAAAAAAACAGCGGCATTATGGGGCTGTATTTATCTGTTTCTGTCCATTGGCCCTTTTATGTTTTGGTTGTTGCCTCTTTCTTTATTTTTAGCGATTTCTTTGGGTGTTATATTTTTGATAACCTTAAAGTTATGGCAAATTGGACAGTTGGTTTTAACCAAAGACAGGGTACTCCTGTTCGTTTTATTTTTACTGTATATTATTCATTTAGCATTACCCTTGTGGGGACATTCATTTGACTGGTCTAAAATATTTGTTTTTTCACCTTTATTGTGTATTATTTTCTGGGAGGACAGTATATATTACAAGCTATTTCGTCTTTTCAGGAAATGGATGATTTTTTTTGCGTTTTTTTCGATCGTTGTTTTTATTCTTTTCGCTCTGGGAGCTACTTTTGATACGATCCCCCATTATGAAATCGATGGTGGGTTGATTTCAATCGTAAAAAGGAATGTAATCTATTATGTATATGGGCCTGTTGTTGTTGCCAGTAATTGTGTTTATCCGTTATTGGATGTGATGTTTGTCAGAGCCTGCGGTCCGTTTTTGGAACCAGGGCATTTGGCTATTATACTGGGATTTCTTGTCGCAATAGAGAATATTTTATATCAGAAATACAGTATTATCCTGTTGATTTGCGGTTTCCTGACCTTTTCTCCGGCATTTTATATTATGTTTATATTAATATGCTTGTACAATATTTATTATAATCGTCAAAGAAAATACTTATTTTATCTGTTTGGAATATTATTGGGTATAGGAATCATTATTATATTATTGCCGGAGACGATAAAAGAATATTTATGGTATATTTTGATGGAACGACGATTTGAAAATGCGAGTGGTGATGTGTTAGATAACAGGAGCGGTAGCGAGATATTGAGGAAATATAATGCTTTTATAAATTCGGCTGACGTATTTATGGGGAGAGGGGTTGCCGATATGGACGGGTCAGACGGATTTCTTTCCGATTACAGAGGGTTTGTGTATTCTTACGGAATCTGGGGGATGTTATTGTTCGTGTTGATCCAAATAGGTATTTTTCTTAAAGTAAAACTTCGGATTGTATATCTGTTTTCAATGTTCGTTTTGTTGGTCCTTTTGCATAGAGCCTGGATGTTGGGAGCATCCTATCTGTTTTTATTGGTATTGTTGGCGGTTCATGCATACTCTTATTATAATTCGTCTCCCAGGAATATTATAAAATAAATGTAGGTTTTAATTGTAAATTTTAAATTTAAGATTAATTGATCCGCTAATGAATCGGACTATCAATCAATTTACAATTTGTAAGTAGGTTTTCATCAGGTGTTAAGACAATATTGTAAAAAAATTGTGACGAACAAGGTGGTTCTATATCTGGTAACAAGATATATGACCTATGCGATACAATTTATCACTTCCATATGGATTGCCGTTAAATTAGGACCATTTTATCTGGGAATCTGGGGAGTAGTATTGTTATTGATCAATTATTTCAAATTGATCAATTTCGGTATTTCGAATTCCCTTACAGTATTGTTGGTACAGCATAAAGAGAATAGAGAACAGGTTAGTGATTATGTGAAGACAGCATTGGGTTTACTGGCTGTTCTCGGCTTTTGTATCATTCTGTTCGGTATTTATTATCACCTGTTTGGCATTTCATATATCGATAAATACCGACTCGGGAATTTATTGTATGTGATTTGTTTTATAGCAATCCTGGAGCACATCAATAATTTGTTTATGGTTATTTACAGGGTAATGAATAATTTGTTCTATGTTGCCTTTTATCAGTCCGTTGTTCCGTTGTTATTGTTTTGTGCCTTATTTGCCGCAACCGGATGGACGTTGTTGATGTTTTTGCTGGGAGCTTATATCTTGGGAAATGGTTTAGCTGTTTTTTTCTTTGTACGTGGTGGATTGATTTCCTGGAAAGGGAAATTTGAATTTGTGTATGCAAAGATTATCTTGAAGAAAGGAATGTTTCTTTTCATCTATAATCTTTGTTTTTATTTGATTATCGTTTCTACACGGACAATCGTCAGTATTTTTTATACCGTTGAAGAATTCGGATATTTTACTTTCGCATTTACTTTGGCTAATGCTGTTTTGTTGTTACTGGAGGCTTTTTCTTTTGTCATATTACCTAAAGTAATTGATCGGCTTACTTCTGCAGATCCTCAGGAAATAAAACAGGTGATCCATAAATTAAGGGTGAATTACATATCTCTGGCTCATGGATGTATTTACCTTGCACTCTTGTTTTTTCCCGTATTGTTACATTTTGTTCCTAAATATTCCAGTACTTTGACAGGTTTACAGTTAATGGCCTTGGCCATTATGCTGAATACGAATTCTTTCGGTTACGGTTCTTACCTGATGGCTCAGAATAAAGAAAAAATCATTGCCAAAATGGCTTGTATCAGTGTCATTTTTAATGTTGTTTGCGCTCTTGTGGCTGTCATCGTTTTCCATATAGATTATATATATGTCATTGTTTCAACAATGCTGGCATATTGGGTATATTCCTCTTTATGTGTTTTTTACGCCAAGAAGAATTTAAATGAGAAGCCGGGTTTATTTAAAGTATTGAACGAAGCTTTTCCATTACGTTTGTTAATACCCTATTTATGTGGGATTATCATTGTTGTCATGAATTACCAATATCTGATTTTTGTACCGTTTACGGTCTTTATGTTGTTGAATATCAAAACAATTAGTGAAATATATCATACGATTAAACGTATATTGATTTCCCCGGAAATTGTGAATTTGTAATTCATATATAAGTTGAATGTATTATGTTACTAAAAACAGATTTATTTAGAAATTTTGCGGTATATATGTTGAAGAATTATGACTTTATCTTATTCTTATACAATACCTGGTTCAGGATAAAAAACAGACGTAAGTTTAATACTACTGTCGCTGAACGGGCGCATTTAGCTATTTTTGATTATAGGGAATTGGCTAAACCTCTACCGTTTTATCCGAGAGAAACCGTGAAGGATTCTAATTATTACGGTTATTTTCATGCGTTGAGGCAATATATGGGAATAGATAAGAGATTACCTTATGCCATAGAACATGGATTATATTTGGGAAGTTTTGTTCCGAAAGCTACTTTTTTCCGGACGACGAAATCCATAATCACCTTTAGTCCGAATAGGGAACAGCATCTGAAAAATGCCGGAGTAAAAAAGCGAGTGGTTGCGATAGGTCCTTACATACATTATGCAGCAAATTATTACAGCGAAGCGAAATATGATGAGTTGAAAAAAGAGTTGGGAAAAACCCTTTTGGTTTTTCCTTCTCATTCATTTTTAAATACTTCTGTCAAATTAGATATTGAAGAATTTATAAATTGTATCCGGGAAAAGGCTGTCGGTTTTGATTCGGTACTCGTGTGTCTGTATTATAAAGACATTTTAAATAATACGTTTTGTAAAAGATATGAAGATGCCGGCTTTCGGATTGTAACGGCAGGTAATTTCTATGATTTGAATTTTGTTTCACGGTTAAAGTCTATTATTTCTCTGGCTGACTTTACGATGTCGAATGCGACAGGTACTCACATCGGTTATTGTGTCTATATGAATAAACCCCATTATATTTTCAGGCAGAAAATCGAGAGGACTTTTGATAAAAATGGGAAAGTCATAGCAAACAGTACTTTTAGAAATAAAGAACAATGTTTGACTTTGGAAGAAGAAAAAGCCGAATTGTTTGATGCTTTTTCGGAAATATGTGACGAAATAACTTCAAAACAAAGAGAGGTTATAGATAAATATTGGGGAGTTTCTTCAATCAAAACAAAAGAAGAATTGATGCAGTTATTGAAATAAATATTCTTTATTTATGTTTCCTTTCTCGGTGTGTATGTCGGTTTATCGAAATGATAATCCGGAAGATTTGTGTACGGCATTGAATAGTGTTATTATCCAGTCTGTACCTCCTTCAGAGGTCATATTGATAGTTGACGGACCGGTTTCTCATGAATTGGAAAAAATTATTCGGAAATACGAAGCGGATTACAGTTTCGTACATCCGGTATGGCTGGCAGAGAACGGAGGCTTGGGAAATGCTTTGAAAATTGCTGTCGAAAAAGCCTCTTGTGAATATATTGCCCGTATGGATAGTGATGATATTTCTATGCCGGACCGGTTTAAAAAACAATTGGAATGTTTTGAAAGAGAACCGGATTTGAGTATTGTAGGCGGGAGGATTACAGAGTTTGTAGATAGTGAAGATAACATTGTAGGAAGCCGTTGTTGTCCGCTGAAAGATTCGGAAATTAAAAGATACATGAAATCCCGTTGTGGTTTAAATCATGTGACTGTTATGTTCCGTAGATCCGAGGTATTAAAGGCCGGTAATTATTTAGATTGGTTTTGGAATGAAGATTATTATCTCTGGATTCGAATGTGGAAACAGGGGTGTAAATTTTGCAATTTGGAAGATGTATTGGTAAATGTGCGTGTGGGATATGATATGTATGCACGTAGGGGAGGATGGACGTATTTCAAAAGTGAGGCGAAATTACAAAAATACATGTGGAAACAGCATCTGATAGGATTTCCTCGTTTCATGTTTAATGTTGCTGTCAGGTGGGGGGTACAAGTGATGTTACCTAACAGAATGAGAGGATTTGTTTTTCAAAAATTGTTTAGAGAGAAATAATATAAATTTCTCTACTACATAGGATTGTAAAGTAAGGATTGGGTTGCTATAAATTAGTTGTAGATGCTTTTCAAAGAAATATTTGATCGTATCATGTCGGCCCTTGGGCTTGTGTCATTATTACCAGTTTTATTAATCTGTTCGGTTTTAATTAAGATAAAAATGCCAGGAGGACCTGTTATTTTTAAACAAAAACGGGTGGGGCGATATGGAAAATTATTCGTAATATATAAATTTCGTACCATGTCTGTTAATCACAATGGTTCTTCTATATCTGTGGCTGGGGAAAACAGAATAACTCCGTTGGGAGCTGTTTTGCGAAAGTATAAATTGGATGAACTGCCTGAATTGTGGAATGTATTGAAAGGAGACATGAGTTTTGTGGGACCTCGGCCCGATGTTCCTGGATATTTAGATAAACTGGAAGGAGAGTATTGTGATATACTAAAATTAAAACCGGGAATAACAGGACCTGCTAGTTTAAAATATCGTCATGAAGAAGAGTTACTGGCAACAGTTGATGATCCTCAGGTGTATAATAACGAGGTTATTTTTCCAGATAAAGTTCGAATCAATTTAAATTATTTGAAGAATAGATCCTGGATTAAAGATCTTCAGATTATTTTTTATACAATACTCGGTAAAGATTTGAAGGAGTATTGATTTATCGTTATAATTTATATTTGTCATTTAATTATGAAATCAAGAATTTGGCTTTCTTTGGCCCATATGGGGGGAAGGGAGCAGGAGTTTATACGGGAAGCGTTCGATACGAATTGGGTGGTTCCGCTGGGACCGAATGTGGATGCTTTTGAAAAAGCGTTGGCAGCGTATTTACGGGAAGATAAGCATGTGGTGGCGTTGAGTGCGGGGACGGCTGCCTTGCATTTGGGATTGATCTTGTTGGGAGCCGGAGTCGGAGATGAGGTGATTTGTCAGAGTTTTACCTTTTCCGCTTCTGCTAATCCGATTATGTATCAGGGGGCTAAACCTGTATTTGTGGATAGCGAGGCTTCGACCTGGAATATGGATCCGGTGTTGTTGGAAGAAGCAATAAAAGACCGGTTGCGCAAAACCGGCAAATTACCCAAAGCGATTATACCGGTACATTTATACGGAATGCCGGCCCGGTTGGACCGGATTTGTGAGATTGCCGGGCGATACGGAATACCGGTGTTAGAAGATGCTGCAGAAGCTTTGGGATCGGAGTTTAAGGGACGGAAATGCGGTACTTTCGGTGAATTGGCTGCCTTGTCGTTCAATGGAAATAAAATGATAACTACTTCCGGCGGGGGAGCCTTGGTTTGTCGTTCGGAAGAGGAAGCCGGGCAAGTGAAATTTTATGCGACTCAGGCACGGGATGCGGCTCCGCATTACCAGCATTCACATATCGGTTATAATTACCGGATGAGTAATATTTGTGCGGGAATCGGCCGGGGCCAGATGTTTGTATTGGAAGAACATGTGGCTCGCAGAAGGGCAATCCATGCTTTATATACTTCTTTGCTGAAAGATATTCCCGGAATCAGTGTATTGCAGAATCCTTCCTCGGATTTCGATTCGAATTTCTGGCTGACTTGCATTACCGTCGACCCGCTTGTGGCGGGATGTACCCGGGAAAATATCCGTCTGGCGCTGGATGCGGATAATATCGAGAGCCGACCCTTGTGGAAACCGATGCATTTGCAACCCGTATTTGCCGAAGCTCCGTTTTATGGGAACGGCACTTCCGAGCATCTGTTCGATATAGGTCTTTGCCTGCCTTCCGGACCGACGCTGACGGATGAAGACATCAGGCGGGTTGCCGGCGTGATACGCGGATTGGTAAGATAATTGTATTATATACCGGATAAAAAAGCACGTGGTTTCAGAGCTACGTGCTTTTTTTGTATTACGGCTAAATGAAAGATTCTGCCGGGGAAATTTATTTTATTGGAAATTAAGGTAATAAAGCTTTCAGTTTATCCACTTGTTTTTGTAATTCGGCCCGGGTTTGCGGGTCTTTTTCATTGTGTAGGGCAGCCTGAATATCGGGTAAAAAGTGCAGATAATGGGTGTCGGCGATGTAAGCGGCAGCACGGATACGTACTTCCGGTGCGTTATCATAGAGCAGACCCTGTACCCAGCGTTTGGCATCCCAGGAATGGTGGTTTTCCAGCCAGTCGAGAGCATCGATTTTGGCTTTGCCTGTACCGTGTAAAAATGTCTGAAAACATTCGGATTCCTGTTGAAGACCGGATGTTGTCATCAACAGTTCGCGTTGGGGCAGTGCGGGTTGCACCGTGTTTTCTTTATAGGAAATAAGGGGTTTACCGAGAGTCCAACGGATCATGCGGGGAATCATCCACATCATACCGGGAGTGGCTTCCGGATGAGCAATGGAGCTGAATACACGTCCTTTGCCGTATTGGTTGGCAATGAAGAAAGGTTTGCCGTTGGTCATACCGGCCGGAGCATTCCCTTCTTCATGAACATCACTTTGCATGGTGGCCAGAAGCGTATACCGAATGCTGTCCGGGGCACTTGGTATAAAAACGGGACCTTCATAATAAATGACATAACAAGTGTCGCGGGAAGATAATTCCGGGAATATTTTTTTCCCTTCTTCGTTCAGGGTGAATTTAGACAGACCGTGTCCGCGGTTGTCATGTTCAATGTCAATGGCCTGTGCTCCGTTCAAGGCCATACAGGCATATCCGGGAGTATTCGAGAAAAGATAAGCTCCGGCGCATATACCGACAGCGCCGTGTCCGTCGGCAATAAAGTCTCTGATGCGTTTCTGGTTTTCACTACCCAGGTTCAGGTATTGACGGCTGCCACTGCCTCCCGGAATAACGATAGCGTCGAGAGAATCAAGTATTCCTTCCGCGATTTCGGCGGATGTAATTGTCCGGGCCTGTATGCCGGGATCGAGCCGTAAGGCTGCTAGGGTTTCCCAGATACAGGTTTGTGCACCTCCATGTCCGTCGAATACACCGACTGTAATTGCCGGAACCGTTTTTTTGTCGGTACTTTTTTTATCTGTCGGGGAAGCACATTGTAAACATAATGTCAGCCAGATCAAGCTAAGGATGTAAATGTTTTTCATGGATAGTAGAAGTTTATATTTTGCCTGAAAGTAATAAAATTTATTTAGCTTGTAGGTTCGACTGCAGATAATTTTATTCCGGTTTTGTTTTTTTATCCGGATAAGGATTTAAAAATTGTATTGCCTTATAATTACCGCTCGGATAGCGTTTTTATATTCCGGATACACTTCAGTAAGTGAGATCCGCTCCGGATATTGTGTTTTTGTGTAACTGTATGTATAACATGGAGTTTACAATCTGGTAATTTTTTGATCGTTTTATAGATACTATCGTTTCTGATTATTTTATAGTAATTGAATAAAAATAAAAAGATATTTCATTTTTTATATATAAAAACATTTGTTTAATAAAATTTATTTTATATTTTTATCATGTGTGTAATACAATTGTATTTGTTTTTGTATAAAACGGTATTGTCAGGTCGGAAATGTACAATAAATTCGGTTTATTATTATGATATATATAGATCGTCGAAATACAGGCAAGGAAAAATGTATATGGAAAAAGCGTGTGATGGCTTGGTGGCAAAAGCATGTGGTGGTTTGGTGGCAAAAGTATATTTGGTGGGAAATGTTAATAATTGTATTAATTTTGGCCGTAGGTTTTGTATCCTGGTATTTCTTTTTTCCGTCGACCGTTTATATTTATCACGGACCTTATGCGACCTATACTCCTGTGGATTTACAAAAGAAACGCCAGGAAGAGTATAATAAAAAATCTGGATGGTGGAATTGGGGAATAAATAAAATTTGGCTAAAAGCTGCGGTTGTAAAAAGAAAAGATTTGGATTATCCGGAGTGCTGGAAAGAAGCTTTTTGGGAAAATATGGATGATGGTAAGAAAGTTGTATTTTCTGTAAATTCTTATACGTGGATGTGTTTGGCTAAAGGAAAAGTGCCATGTGATAGTTTGAAGGTGCAGAATGGTTGTGATTCCTGTACATTAAAAGTAATCGGATATAAAAAGGCAGAAAGGCCCTATTATTTATTGCGGTTTATTTCACATAAAAACGGGACTTTTCCTTCGACCCCCAAAGAATTCGCCCAGGCGAAATATATTTTAAACGTCAAGGAGGGATCCGGATCGACTCATATTACGCCTGAAGTTTATTTGTTGGAAAATTGTACGAATACTCTTCCTACTGTATTGTGGGATTCTAAAAGTAACATGATCAACGAATTAGTGGCGGACAAACCAGAAGGACAAAATAAAGGGCGTTATTGGATAGGAGCTATAAGCGATAGTGAGTATAATGAATTATTGGATCAGGAAATGAGAGACAGTCTGATCATTCAGGATGTGATGATAAATATTCCGTACGATCCGCTGGTGATTATTCAGGAGGTATGGCAGAAAGATAAAGGAGGGATAGGTGAAGATGCTGTATGTGACGATTTGTGTAAGAACGGGTTGATGGAGAAAGGCTCAAAAAGAATATCTTATTTGCAGAGAATGTATAAATATTATATCGCTTTGGGAATTTTGAGAAAAGACGAAGAAGGGAACTTTTACATTCACAATCCGCAATACGAGAATAGAGTAAAGGGAAATGAGATGAATGTATTGCCGGACGGTCCTTATAAAGACAGTGTGTCTGTCTGGTGTTATTTTTACAAAACGGTATATGGAAATCTGGAAGATCATTATTACCGGTTTGAAAGAGATACAGCGATAAAACTCCCGGTAAAAAAGGGAAAAATTGTGTCCGGACCATGGGAAAAAGAATTGAAAAATAAAATCGGCTATAGGGTGTATATCGGTGAAGATAAAAAAGAGGAAACGCCTGTAGATAGCCTGATAGCTGAACGGGATCGTTGTTTATATAACAGATAAATATGGTAGTAACGGATATATTATGGATGGTGATTCTTTTCCTGATCCCCGGAATGGTTTCATTTACAGTGTACAGATATGTGGCAGGATATGCCATAGATAGGCTGTATAAATTTATTTTATATAGCACAATATGGGCTATTTTAGCCTATGGGATTGTAGAAGTAATCGGCTATTTTATGTATGGCATTCCTATAGGTAATAATTCTGACGTTTGGATTGTATTTGGTTATAAGTTTACCGAAATTCCTCTTCGTACAATGTTTTATGCATTGGCGGCGGGGAGTGTCGCAGCTTTTTTTATCGGTCGTTTGATGCGTAGGATCCGCTTGAATTATGCTGGTTTATTGCATGTAAAGTTATGGGATCATTATGTGAATTTTTTGTGTAAGAAGAATCGGAAAGTTGAGATTTATGATTATAAGAATAATTGTAAATACATTGGATATATAAAAAGTTTTTCCTATTTCAGTCCGCAGAGAGAGATCGTGTTGCGGAGAGCTAAAATTTATTCTATGCAGAAGAATGACGGAAGACCGTTGAGCGAAAATAAAGAAATTTATATACAGTTGGAAGAGGGTCGTTTTAGTATTGTCACAGTTGGTAGTAAAACCAGCGAATCTAAGGATGACGGGAAAAAAGAGTAATTTAAAAGTTTAGGAACAACGTGTTCAGTTAGTTAGGGTTGGTTGTAGTTGAGAGGACTGTATCTTATAGGATACGGTCCTTTCTGTTTTAGTATTTGGAAGTAGGGGGATGAGGGAAAGGAGCCTAAAGGCTGAGTGTCGGTTTTTGAACTTTTGTAAAAAATGCTTAAATTGAAAAATGAAATAAATTATAGTCATGGATATTCAATCTGTTTTACAAAAAGGAGAGGGAATTAGTGCCGAGTTTAAGCGGGCAGAGTCTAAGGTTCCGGATAATTTGTTCGAGACGGTTTGTGCATTTTTAAACCGGAATGGGGGCATCATATTGTTGGGTGTAACCGATTCCGGGAAAGTAGAGGGGATAAAGGCCGGAATGGTAGAAAAGTTCTGCAAGGAAATTTCGAATTTGTCGAATAATCCGCAGAAATTAAATCCGACGTTTCTGTTGGAACCTGCGGTTATTGATTTCAGAAGGAAAAAACTGATATCGGTTTATGTTCCTGTTTCTTCCCAGGTACATCGATGTGCCGGGAAGATTTTTGACCGGAGTGTGGACGGGGATTATGAAGTACGGAGTGATGATCAGATCCGGAATATGTATAGCCGGAAAAGTGCTTATTATTCGGAGGGTATGGTGTATCCTTATGTAAGAGAAGCGGATTTTGTACCCGGGATTGTGGCCCGTGTTCGTCAGATGATGGAAGTACAACGCCCCGATCAGCCATGGAATACATTATCCGATGAAGAATTTTACCGGATATCCGGATTATACCGCCGGGATATGCTGACCGGTAGGGAAGGATTTACTTTGGCTGCATTGCTGTTGTTCGGGCAGGAGGAGGCTATACGGGATGTGGTACCGCATTATAAAATCGATGCTTTATTACGCAGAAAAGATAAAGAGCGTTACGATGACCGGGTAAATATTCGTTGTAATCTGATCGATGCCTATCCTTTATTGATGCAGTTTATTGCCAAGCATTTGCCGGACCCGTTTTGGCTGGAAAGAGATCAGCGGATCTCTTTACGCGATATTATTTTCCGGGAAGTAATTGTTAATTTTTTGATTCACCGGGAGTATCTGAATGCTTATCCGGCTTCACTGATTATCTATGATAATGGGGTAGTATTGAAAAATGCCAATAAACCGCATGTATTCGGTGAATTGTACCCGGAAAATTACGAAGCATTTCCTAAAAACCCTAATATAGCGAATATATTCACACAAATTGGAAGGGCCGAAGAATTAGGGACGGGGGTGAGAAAGGTGTTTCAGTATATTAAGATGTATTCGGGATGTGAACGGGCTTTGTTCCGGGAGGAGGATTTATTTACCGTAAAAATCCCCTTGGTTGGCATGGAGGATGATTTGGATTTTATTGTGGGAGAAACTGTGGGAGAAACTGTGGGAGAAACTGTGGGAGAAACTGTGGGAGAAACCGGATTTAAAATATTGCAATTAATTAATAATAAACCATTTATAACGAGATTGGAATTGTCGGAAGCAATCGGGTTGTCTGTCCGGGGAATAGAATGGAATTTATTGCAGTTAAGGAAAAAAGGGATATTAAAACGTATGGGCGCTACGAAAAAAGGATATTGGAAAATTGTCCGGAGGTTGAAATAGCCTGATAAATAAAATCAGGGTTGTAATATTCTTTTGAGAGGGAATATTACAACCCTTACAGATGATTATATTTTTGCTTTGTATATTCTTATTTTTCGAATTCCCCTTGTTGTCTTTCGACCTCTTTCAGGCGGATGGAATTCAATTCCTGTTGCAGTTTCTGAATTTCCTTTTTCAATTCAAAGTTTGTTGTTTTATCTCCGTTTTTTTCCATATTCCGGGTATTCAATTTTTCAGCTTCCTGCGGGGCATAAAGCATTTGAAAACCGGGAGCCACACTCTCAAAAGTTACTTCTCCGGCTACTGGCATCTGTGAGCCTTTCAGCAAGACCTCTGCATGCACGGTAATTTTACCCGGTTGTAATCCGGAACGTATCAGTACGGGAGCAGTTCCCCATTCGATAGGTTTCGGATTTACAAATCCTGATTCTTCACCGACAATGCTTGCGGGACCTTTCACTGTGAATCGGATTTCATCTTTATTCAGGCGTTTGATGTTTCCCTGCTGATCGGCGATAGCAGCCACTACGGTGACAAAATCCGAACCGTCGGCAGTCAGTTTTTTCCCGTTATCATCTACCCACATTATAATTTTAGCCGGTCGCCGGGCTGGTCTTTTGATCTCTCGGGCCACTACTTTTCCGTCGATCAGTCCCTCGGCCAATAGGTATACCTCTTCTTGCTTTCCGGCTCTGCTTAATTCTTTGTCGTGCATAAAATCATATATATCCCGGAAAATAACAATCGGAGAGGGCATTCCCGTATTGCGCTTTTCCTTATGATAAATCCGGGTCTCTCCGTCTTTACAAAAAGTCAGGCGCACCTCGTCACAATTGGAATAGACCGTTACATCGGAGGGAGAAAAAGGTGTCATTTCGTGGGCAATATATATCATCGGTTCCGTTTTTTCCCGTTGAGCCATAAACATGTAATAGGCATATTTGGGCTGGCGGAATACATCCATCAATCCTCCGTAGAAAGGGTCGGGATGATATCCCCGCTGGTGGTCGAAGGAGTGCCAAAGGCAACCGCCGGCATGCTGGCGGCCGGTTTGGTACAATGTTTCGTAGCAGGTGTATTTATACGAGGGGGAGGCATAGTGGTTCGCCTGTATCAGCATCGGTTTTTCTCCCCAGCTCCGGTCTACCCGGCTCGGAGAGTTATGTGAATTCCAGTCGTCCACATTGTCGCCCCATTCCCGGGTAAAATAAGTAACTGTATCGTTACTTTCCCGGGATTCCCAACCGGCGTCGCCGGTTGCCGGATGGGTATAACGGATGGCGTAATACTCTTTCCCGCGTGCTGTTTCGTCACAAGCGCAGTAGCAGCCTGGGTAAGGATATTCTTCTTCTACGATGTGCCGTACTTTTTCTGCAAAATCTGCGGGATACCAGGTTTCATTCAGAATAGGCTCCCACAGCCACACTGAAGGATGATTCCGGTCGCGTCTCACCATATTCCGGATATCTGCATATACCCTTTCGCCGAAAATAGGATCGTTGTTCCAGAATTGCCAACCCGGCGTATTTACGATTACGAAAAGTCCTAATTCGTCGCAGGCATCCATAAAAGCGGGATCCTGTGGATAATGAGCATTTCGGATTACTTTCAGTCCGGCTTCCCGTAATTTTTTGGCATCTCTCCAATGCATACTATTAGGCAGTGCATTGCCTACAACGGCAAAATCCTGATGTCGGTTGGCTCCGATCAGTGGAAACGGATAAGGTTTGCCGTTCAGCCAGAATCCGTCTTTTCCCCGGAATTCAATACTCCGGATTCCGATACGTTGTTTATATCCGTCTATCGTTTTGCCTGCTGCATCTTTTACAGTCACTATCAGCCAATATAAATTCGGATGCTCCGGGGACCATAAACTGGGAACACGAACCTCCATTTTTCCGTTGCGTTCTGCAGTTTGCCCGGCTTTAATGTGTAATTTTTGAGTCAGTCCGGCTACTTTTCTGCCGACTGTATCTTCCAGGATATAGTTGATTTTTCCCTGAAATGTCTGCTCTGTAACATTTTTTACCTGCAATTTCAGTAATACTTCTGCACTTTGTTCCGATACCCGGTCGTAACCGACAAAAATTCCCCCGCCTGCCGTTTCGTTTTCATAATTCGGGTCAGTGATGAATATGTGATTGTGAGTAATCAGGTGACAATCGCGGTATATGCCTCCGAAATAGGAGAAATCCAGGGTTTCCTGCGGCTTACCGGGAGGATATGCCGGATCGTTGCTATTGTCTGTACATACGGCGACTATATTGTCTTCTCCCGGTTTTACGATTTCTGAAATATCTACTGCCACAGGTAGGTATCCTCCGAAATGTTCGGACAGTAGCTGCCCGTTTACCCAGATTTTTGATTTTCCCATAATACCTTCGAAATACAGAAATATCTTTTTGCCTTTTAGTTCTGCAGGAAAAGAGAAATGTTTCCGGTACCAGGCGATACCCTGGTAGTTGACACATCCGCTGGCTTTTTCGGGTAAGTATTCCAAACCGTGGGGAATATTTACTACCTCCCACAAAGAATCCGGGTAGTTCGTTTGCCAGGCGTCGGGTATATCTCCTTTCCGGAAACGCCATGCCACATTCATATTATATACTTTCCGTCCGGAATTTTTCAGTTCGTAAAATCCGGCAGTCGACCAGGAGCTTTGCTTGTCGGCAAAGGATTGACAAGCAATTCCCCATAGAATTCCGATCAAAATAATATATTTTTTCATAGAGACAGAGATATAATTTATTTAGCAAACAGGATGATCATGCTTTATTGATAAACGAACATCTTGAATATCGTTTTATTTTAAATGTTAATGAAAGAGTCGTTTATTCTTTTCCGCTTTCCAAAATCAGGCGGATTGATAATTGGAAATTGACAGATATAGATCCGGACGACTTTCTGAATTTCGTATTTATTTCGCCTTTATCCTAAAGTTAATATCAGGATGGATCATTTTTACCGGTTCGCATAGCAGGCGAAATTTTGGTAAATATAATACTTCTGATTTCAATATGCCAAAAAAAGAGCAGTCGGATCTTTATCGGATATATGGTTTTGTAAGGTATGCCTGAAGAAGACGTCTTTGTTCCGAATATTTTTGCTGGTATTTTATTTGGCGTATCCTTGTCATTCAATATATTTTTCAGAAAAGAAATGAGTGAAAATAATCTTATAGGATCTGGTACTATCCTGATTGATATATGATTACGAAAATGAGACAGCCGATTTGTGATGTGTTATATTTCTTTAAGAAACATTGGGGAATCGGAATCTTATGTATATTTGTAAAAAGTGAAGTTATGAAGAATGAAGATCAGTGTAAATCGGGGTTGTTGTATAAGAATTTTTCTATCGTTTTGATGCAGACTTTTACTTCCCGTTACATCGATATTTCTGAAAAAGAACTTTTCCGGGATAAAAGATCCGGGGATATCGACGATCAGTTGTTTACTCATCAGGAAAGGATTATCGACAGGTACGAACTCGAAGGTTTCAGTATTAGGATTCAGATTGATGAACCCAATGTTGCTGTATTGGAAGGGCATGTACAGGTTTTGGTTGCTGTTTTCTTCGATAGAACGATGCAATTGTCTTACCGTATTGTGGTTCCTCCGGGGGAGGGAGACGAGAATGCCGTGTTGCCGGAGGAGGATAGGGAAGAAAGAGAACGGGAGAAGCAAAAGCTTTGCCGGATCAGCGAACCCTTTAATACAGATCAGTTGATTGTGGTGGCCGGTATTGTGCAACGCGTCGAACACTGGATTTATAATAAGGAAAAATGCCGGCAGGAGATCGACGGAGCCTTGAAGAAAGTAAAGATTACGGGACTGCATTTGGATGCCGGCGGCAGATATCGGGAAAAGGACGTTTATGAGCCGGGAATTTCATTTGAAGAAGTGCAGAGACGTTACCGTAAATACTTTGACAGGACACCTGAGAAAGATTTTTATTATCCGGATCATAATTATATCTATATTGATATCTGGGAAACGGTCGGGCATCAGGGAACGGTTATGTTCGACAGGATGAAGGAAGACGATATTATCCAGCATATTGAGAAATTTCATCGTTCGGAATTGGTGGGATTAATGACTTTGTATCCGGAAGAATGGCCTTACCGGATGGAAAAAAGTTTTGGAGATATATGCGGAAAAAATATTGCGATTGATACGGACGATCTCGTGCTTGTCAATGAGAATGTATGTGTGGTGATCGGTACTTATGGGAAGCGTGGGAACTGTGCTGCGACAAATTGGAAAGAACATCTGGGCAGAAGGGAGTGTTATCACGTCAGTTGGCCGGAATATCTCGTGTTGGTTGAAATTTTGCTGGCGAAAAAACAAACGATCAATTATGTGCTGAATAAGTATATTTATAATTCCCACCGGGCTATGGAAAAAGATTTCCAGCATCAGGACAATGTGCACGATATGATCAAAGAAAATGCCCGTTTGAGTGTGGAATTGTCGAATATCGTTCTAAAACTCGATTCGGTGCGGTATTTGCGCTACATGTCGCATAAATACATGTATCATCAGACAGCCCGGAATCTGAAAATCGAGGAAGATGAGAAACAGTTGAATATGACGATCAAGCAAGTGGATAAGTCCTTGAATAATGTCAGTAATATGTTGGAAATCAGTCAGGCCAATAGTACGAAATACATATTGTTATTTATATCCGTAGCTTCTTTGTTTTCTGTTATATTGCAAGGGGATGAAGTGCCTTTATTAACGGATTTATCTCAGGAATTGGGTAAGCAAACAGCTACGGTTTTGGTTTTGCTGACGGTTTTGGGTGTTATATTCGGGTTTGTCGTTTTATTGAAAACAGCCGTGAAATATATAGCTAAAATATTGCGTTTGAACGAGCCCGGATATATTATGCTATTCGTGTATCTGACATCGGTTTTTATTATAGTTTTGCAACAGAATACAATTTTGTTGTTATCCGAATGGTATGCTAAGATCGGGCGTTTACCGATTATAGTCGTATCGGTGGTTATTGCCTCTGTTGTGGCTGCGGGGCTGATATCCTGCATAAAAATGATAGTGGGGGATACGAATGGAAAATTGAGAAAACATAAATCTGATGTGAAATGATCCGGAATTATAAATTTGAAGACAGAACGACATTGTGTGATTTTTTTGCAATTGTGCTCGAAGAGCATAAGGACTATATATCTCACGGGGAACTTCAGATGGGGATTGCAACGGATCCCGGTATATTGGCTGCCGATTATAAGCAAAAATGGCTGCAATACCTGGACAGGCAGACAGCGGATCCCTCCAATACCGTGTTGTTGTATGAAGACAACGGTATTTTAACCGGATTTATCATATTCGGTGTTATGGAAGACGGGGCAGAACCTTATGGTGTAATTTTCGATATGGCTGTTGCTCCGGATGCCCGGGGAAAACGTATCGGGGAGCAGTTGCTGGAAAAAGCTGTAGAGAATTTCCGGGAACGCGGGATCCGCAACTGTTATCTGGAATCGGGCGTTAATAACCATTCGGCTCATCATTTTTTTCAAAAACACGGTTTTGCACAGGTCTCCGATATCTTTCGAATGAAATTGTGATTGCAAATGGGAGAGGTCCTCTCGTTGTTACCAGATACGCCATCTGCCATAACCATGAGCTGCGACACCTGCATTGAAGTTTACTTCGTGTTGTCGCCATAAACCGAAAGTACCAGCCCAACCTCTGTTAATTGTTCTGTTTTGGGGGAAGACATGTGTTGCTATATGTCCCCAACCACCGTTCTGTTTGGCTAATGCATGTCCGGCATCCCAATTTGTGCCTGGAATAGGAGGATTGGGTACGATAACGTTTGCCCAGGCTTGTCTGTTTGTGTCAGCCATTGTGTCAGCCGGAGTATTGTAAACAGCGTATAGAAGATTAAACGGATTCGGCGGAATAAAACCTGCATTAACAGCCATCCGTGTAGCAGGGGTAGTTCCCGTACCGGCTCCTAAAGCAAATAGATCGATCGCATATTCATAGGGGCCTCCTGTCGCAATATCTAATCTGGCAAATTGGGTTATATGTTGTTTTGGAGAAATTGGTACTTTACGGATTGATTTTAGTTGCATTGGGCGGATCTTATCCGGTTTGATGTTTTCCAGTTTTGTTTCTTCGTCCTTTTCCGGATTCTGTTGCATCTGATAGATTAATTTGGCTTGAGCCAGTGTTTTTTTTCTGTTGTCATTGATTGAGAATATATAGGTATTTTTAGAACACTGCAATGTTTGGTTCAAAGTAGGGCGATATTGCTTATTTAGTTTCATAATTTTATTATTTAGATGTTATTCGATTTATTGAGTATAAAAATAAAAAGGTTGAAAAAATAAAAATATATTTTTTTTCGATTGGACGTAATTGGTTTGCCAATCAGTTTAAAATGGATTTATCAAGTTGACCTCCGGTAATATGGGAATCGGATAGGCTCTTATCGATATCATAAAAGGCTATGTGCAATCTCTTTTTGGCAAAAGTTTATAATTAAAGTCCGGAATTGCTTTGTTTTCTTGAATATTCTGTTTTAATTTGTTTCCGGAAAAAGGGGGTGCCTCTTTCATGAGGCTGAGATTATACCCGATGAACCTGATACGGTTAGTACCGTCGTAGGGAGTTTTTTTGAGTATCCGACTTTTCTGAACGTGCGCGGCACACTCTCTTTCCATAGATAACATATTAAGAGAGTTTATGTTCGACGTACAATTTATTACTCATTTTACCGATACGATTACTTATCTTGATTCTGTGCGGATTGCGCTGGAAGGAGGTTGCCGCTGGATACAGTTGCGCATGAAAGAGGCGACGGAGGAGGAAGCAGAAGTTGTTGCCCGACAGGCGCAGGCTCTGTGTTCTGATTACGGAGCAGTTTTTATTATCGACGACCGGGTGAAATTGGTGAAAAAGATTGGAGCCGACGGGGTGCATCTCGGTAAGCAGGATATGCCGGTGGGGGAAGCCCGGCGGTTTTTGGGAACTGCATTCCGTATCGGCGGGACAGCTAATACGTTTGAAGACATACGGCGACATGCGATGGACGGTGCCGATTATATCGGTTGTGGCCCCTTTCGGTTTACGACAACCAAGCAAAAGTTAGCTCCCGTGCTCGGATTGGAGGGATATCGAGTTATTTTAGGCCGGATGCATGAGGTTGGCATCGGATTACCGATTGTCGGAATTGGCGGTATTACAACCGAAGATATCCCGCCCTTAAAAGCTGTCGGATTAAATGGAATTGCTCTAAGTGGTAGTGTATTGCGTGCAGCTGATCCGGTAGCGGAAATGAAAAAAATCATTGAATTGACAAAATAAATTCCGGATAATTATGAAAGATCAAATTAAAATTACGTATCCCGATTCGGAGAAAATTTACATGCCCGGTAACTTGTTTCCTGAGCTACGGGTCGGCATGCGGCGTGTAAAGCTGACCCCGACGGTAACTGTGGTGGATGGCGAACAGGTGATGACCGAAAATACTCCGGTCTATATATATGATACCAGCGGAGCATATAGCGATCCGGAAACGGATATTGATTTAAAAAAGGGATTGCCTCGTTTGCGTGAAGAATGGATCCGGCAGCGCGATGTGGAGCGTCTGCCGGAGATCAGTTCCGAATACGGTAAGGCCAGGCTGGCTGACAGGAGTCTGGATCATCTTCGTTTCGAACATATTCAATTGCCTTACCGGGCAATAGAAGGGCGGGAGATATCCCAGATGTATTATGCCAGGCAGGGTATTGTTACGCCTGAAATGGAGTATGTGGCTATTCGTGAAAATATGAATTGCCGGGAGTTGGGTATCGACTCATACATAACAGCGGAGTTTGTACGACAGGAAATTGCGGCCGGTCGTGCGGTATTGCCGGCCAATATCAATCATCCCGAAGCCGAACCGATGATTATCGGTTCGAAATTTCTTGTCAAGATCAACACCAATATCGGTAATTCGGCAACGACGTCTACGATCGAGGAGGAAGTCGAGAAGGCGATCTGGAGCTGTAAATGGGGTGGAGATACCCTGATGGATTTGTCGACGGGCCGGAATATTCATGAAACCCGCGAATGGATTATCCGTAACTGCCCGGTACCTGTAGGAACTGTGCCGATGTATCAGGCAATGGAAAAGGTAGGAGGAAAGGCTGAAGAACTGACCTGGGAATTGTTTCGCGATACGTTGATTGAGCAGTGTGAACAGGGGGTTGATTACTTTACGATCCATTGCGGAATTCGTTTGAAAAATATCCGTTACGCCAATAGTCGCCTGTGTGGTATGGTAAGCCGTGGCGGTAGTATTATTTCCCAATGGTGTCTGGCGCATCGGAAAGAAAGTTTTTTATATGAGCATTTCGATGATATCTGTGATATTTGTGCACAATACGATGTGGCTTTGTCTCTGGGAGATGGGTTACGTCCGGGATCGATTTACGACGCCAACGACAAGGCTCAGTTTGCTGAGTTGGATACGATGGGCGAGTTGGTGCAACGGGCTTGGGCAAAGAATGTACAAGCATTTATAGAGGGACCGGGACATGTGCCGATGCATAAAATACGGGAGAATATGGAGAGGCAGATTGAGAAATGTCATGGTGCTCCGTTTTATACCCTCGGACCGTTAGTGACCGATATTGCTCCGGGATATGATCATATAACGAGCGCCATTGGCGCGGCTCAGATCGGCTGGTACGGTACGGCAATGCTTTGCTATGTAACTCCGAAGGAGCATCTTGCATTGCCTCAGAAGGAGGATGTGCGCGTGGGAGTCGTGACATATAAGATTGCAGCCCATGCGGCAGATTTGGCCAAGGGCCATCCCGGGGCCGATGTACGTGATAATGCATTGAGTAAGGCTCGTTATGAGTTTCGGTGGAAAGATCAGTTTAATTTAAGTCTTGATCCGGAGCTTGCTTTGCAGTACTACCGTGAAGCCAACCATCTGAATGGAAAATACTGTACAATGTGCGGACCTCATTTTTGTGCGATGCGTATCAGCCGGCAATTGCGTGATTGTGAATATACGGCTGAAACCGAGACAGAATCGACTGTCGGAGTAGAAAATAATCCATGTATAAAATAAGCTGAAAAGATGATTGAAACAAGAGTATCACAGGGAATCGTAAGTACCTATTTTGACAAATTACAGAGAAATCTTGATTTGGATGTTGCCATTGTCGGCGGAGGGCCGTCGGGTATCGTAGCTGCCTATTATCTGGCTAAGGCCGGTTTGAAGGTAGCTCAGTTCGACCGTAAACTTGCTCCGGGAGGAGGTATGTGGGGCGGTGCTATGATGTTTAACCAGATTGTTATTCAGGAGGAGGCAATGCCGGTTGTACGCGATTTTGAAATCCGTTACGAATCATGCGGAGACGGACTTTATGTTATGGATTCGGTTGAAAGTACTTCTTCATTACTTTATCATGCTGTGCATGCCGGGGCTACGATTTTTAACTGCTATTCGGTTGAAGATGTGATTTTTAAGAATAACAAAGTAAGTGGGGTTGTTGTAAACTGGACGCCTGTTTTGCGTGAAGGATTGCATGTCGATCCGTTGAATATTTTGGCTAAAACCGTTATCGACGGTACGGGACATGATAGTGAAATAGCTTCTACGGTTGCCCGTAAAAACGGTATCAAGCTGGCAACAGAGACCGGAGGTGTTATCGGTGAACGTTCCCTGGATGTAACTGCAGGTGAAGAGGAAGTTGTAAACGGTACGAAGGAAATTTATCCCGGTCTTTATGTTTGCGGTATGGCGGCTTCGGCTGTGTCAGGTACTCCGCGTATGGGGCCGATTTTCGGCGGTATGCTGATGTCGGGTAAGAAGGTTGCCGATGAGATTATTGCTCGCTTTAAGAAATAACGATTTTCAACACAAGAAAAACAACAACCCTGTTCTGCCAAATGGGCGGGACGGAGTTGTTGCCTGTTTAAGAGACGGTTTGAATCAGCTTATCCAGATGCTGCAGAAAGGCTTCGGTGTCGTCGGGAGAGCGATAACGGTTCCAGACATCACCCAAAAGAGCTGCTCCGCCGAATCCCAATGTCCGGACCGTCGTAAGATTGTCGGCCGTTATCCCTCCCAGTGCAATGATTTTGGTATCTATAATGCCTTTGCGGGCAGCAGTCCGGAGTTGCTCCATTGAAAATTCCGACCGATACCCTTGTTTGGAAATACTGTTGAAAATAGGACTGAGAAAGAGGTAATCGGTTTGTTTTTTGTATTCGGTAATTTCTTCCAGTGAATGGCAGGAACGGCTTATCGAACCGTTATAACCGTCCGGTATGTCCGGGTTACGCTTGTTGAGATGTATTCCTGCCAGTCCGTACCGTTGCTGAAGGGTAAAATGATCGTGTAAAACGATGCCGGCACGATGTGAGGCCGGTAGCTCCTCGATCAGTGCTGCCAGCTCTTTTTCATTGCATCCCGGTTTACGTAGGTGAAGACGGAAGCCCTTATCGAGTATGGCTGTCAATGCGGTTGCTTCCTGAGGCAGGAAATCCGGTGTTGTCAGGATGATCAGGCGTAAGTTCATAAGCATTTACTGTTTAGTGTATCCGGGAAATGCCATAGCGGACCGTTTCCCGCGCCGAGGTGTAAGTCACGGGCAGCAGCAATGGCATTGTCTGTGTATCTTTTGGCCTGCCGGACAGCTTCGGACAATGTGTAGCCGTATCCCAACAAAGTGGCGATTGCCGATGAGAGGGTACATCCCGTACCGTGGAGATTGGAGGTGTCGATGCGTGGACTGGTGAATACGTGTAATGTGCCGTCGTAAAGTACATCCGTCGTATCGTTTCCTTCCAGATGACCTCCTTTGACCAGAAAAGCACAACCATAACGGTTATAAAGGGTTGTTGCTGCGGTTTTCATTTCAGAAACAGTGCGTACCGGAGTGTCTAATAGCAGAGAAACTTCGTCCAGATTCGGAGTTACCAGGCAGCAAAGCGGAAACAACTCATGACAAACGGCTTCGATGGCATCGGGTTGGGTTAAGGTTCGGCCACTGGTAGATACCATTACGGGATCGAGTATGACCTTGCGGCAAGGGTAATGTCGGAGAACGGTGGCAACTGCCTGGACAATACCGGCAGTTCCCGTTATACCGATTTTGATTGCTGCGGGTTTCATGTCGCTTAGTACGGCTTCTGTCTGTTGTCTGACAAGTACAGGTGTCAGATATTCTACAGTCCTGACGCCTTGGGTATTTTGTACTGTAATGGCTGTAATGGTTGTGGTAGCATATCCGCCTAAGGCGGATATTGTTTTGATGTCGGCCTGTATTCCGGCGCCGCCTGACGGATCGGAACCGGCAATGGATAGTATGATAGGAGGCGTATTCATATTACGGAATCCGTTGATTTATTCTTTCAAGTCTTTATTCTTCCTGAATGGAAATGTCTGTGATTTGGGGTATTTATATTGACAAAGGTACATTTTAATTGTAGATTTTAGATTAACGGTTTTAGATTCTGTCTTACTTTAAAGAATAATAGCTTACTTTGCTTACAATATGCCATAGTTTCGTGGAAATTATAACCGGAATTAGTATATTTTACTTCAGGTTGTATGTTTTAACTGTAAATTTAAATTACTTGACAGACCGGTTTGTTATTGAATTTATTCAATTCGGAATTGTAAATTTACAATTAAAGCCTGTGGTTTATCAGTTAGCTGAAAACGGATTTTGGAAATTACTCTTATCTTTGCCGGCAGTGCGATACTAACTAAACTATACAATGATAAAAAACAACATCTTGGATACTATCGGGAATACCCCGATGGTAAGAATCAATTCATTATGCCCCAATCCCCGGGTAAATATCTATGCCAAATTGGAAGGGTTTAATCCGACAGGAAGTATAAAAGACCGTATTGCCTTGCAAATGATCGAACAGGCTGAACGGGAAGGGCGTTTGACGAAAGGAAAGACGATTATCGAGCCGACTTCCGGCAATACGGGAATAGGACTGGCTATTATCGGTATTATCAAAGGTTATCCTGTGGAAATTGTGATGAGTGAAGGTGTTTCAGTAGAACGCCGGAAAATTATCCGTTCTTATGGAGGTAAAGTAACTCTTACTCCGGCAGCAGAAGGGACTGACGGAGCTATTCGTAAGGCCCGTCAATTGGTGGCAGCCGCTCCGGAAAAATATTTTATGCCGGACCAGTTTTCCAATGCAGCCAATTATCAGGCGCATTATGAGAATACTGCCATAGAAATCTGGCAGCAGACAGAAGGAGAAATCGATTATTTGGTATGTGCTTTAGGGACTTCGGGTACGATTATGGGACTTTCGAAATTTTTGAAACGTTGTAAGCCGGAACTGAAGGTGGTTTGTGCCCATCCGATCAAAGGACATTATATTCAGGGACTTAAAAATATGGAGGAGGCCATTGTACCGGCTATCTATGATCCTTCCCGTATCGATATACAGGTGATGATCGAAAGCGAGGAAGCGATAGCGATGGCCCGGGAGATAATAGCCAAAGAAGGTATTTTTGCAGGAATGAGCAGTGGTGCGGCTATGCTCGCTGCATTACGTACGGCAGAACAGATCGGATCCGGAAATATCGTCGTCGTATTTCCGGACCGGGCGGAAAAATACCTCAGTACCCCGATGTTTGCTAATCTGGCGGATTACTGATCGGGTATTTCAGAACTGAATAGATAGATCAGTAAATGGGAATTTTATAGAGTAATCCCAAAGACAGGTATTGCGGATGTTCGTTTTTCATACCGAACGTCATAGCCCGGTCGGTATAATCGATTTGCCGTCCCCGGTAGAGAAGGTAAAAACGGAGATTTTCTTTCATGGGGAAATATTCGATTCCCCCCTGGTAACCGTAAGAAGTACGGTATTTGCCCTGTTCTGGCAGATTGGTTCCGGAACGGGCTGAAACGGTTTCGTACGATCCTTTGACAAAAATATTCAGTTTGGGGAAAATACGGTAATTGAGCCGGCTCACCAATGAGAAATAATCACTGTGTGTCGCTCTGTACGGTTGTTCGGCATTACCGGATATTTCGGATAAGATTCCCAGTTTGTCGATTTCTTCGACAGAGTATAAACCGTCGATGTACATATTGAAATTCTCCTGTTCCCAGGCGGCAGCTAATGCCAGAAAGTATATATTTTGTTTCCGGCCTTCGTGGAATAAGGAAAAAGAACAGCGGGTAATCAGTCTTTCATCCAAAAAATTCCCGTTCCAATTTATGGTGTATCCCAATGGAGTTTTGGCGGTTTTGTAGCCTTCGGGCTGTATTTCGTCATTTTCCTCTGCTTTGTCCGAACGGGCATCTGTGATTTGAAACCTGATTTCCTGAGTAGGAGTAAACCACCAGGACAGATTGATACCGACCAGAAAACAGGTGATATAATCACCTATGTCAGAATAGGAATATACCTCTGCCGGATCGGCATCGTATTCGAATCCTCCGAAATCGGCATATTGTTTTCCGGCAAAAGCCGATAGGGTAGGTGTGATATGAAAGCCGACACCCAGGCAATCGATGGAGGAAGGCATATTGTCCAGACTATTAGGTTTGTTGCTCCGGTTCAGGTGCTGCATCCATTTGTAGTAAATGCGTTCGGTGACATTGCCGGTTACTTCCAGACGCAGATAATCCATGCGGAAGGCCGATTGTTCCCGATCTCCTCCTGAAATGGCAGAATGAAAGGCCATACGGGTGTTGAGTTTTACGTTTAAAAAATCATTTTGCTTCCGGATGTGCGTAATCGTTTCATACAAGCTTTTTTCGGGGTGCAGAGTATCTTGTGCTGTTTGAAAATTAGCCATCACGGGCGAAACAATGATTGTGCCGATAAAAAAATATAGGATTGAAAATGTCTTCATATTTTATTAAGCTGTCGGTTTCTTATACAGCCGGCAAAAATAGTAAAAACAGGGAGATATCCGTTATATATTTGTTGTTGTGTTTGCGAAGTAGCGGTACTGGTTTCTGAATTTCTGTTTTGAACCTTAACGAATAAAATAGGGCGTGATTTGTGTCGCGCCCTGTTTTGTCTAGTAGTTGTTAAAGTATGTCTGTATGACTTTCGGATCTTTGGTTCGGGTTAAGGCAAGCATCAACAGAATGCGGGCCTTTTGGGGATTGAGTTCTTGGGAAGCAATAAAACCGTAACGGGTGTCGTCAACTTCGGCATCCTGTGTTGTCGGGCCAGTAGGTACCCGGCTGGAACGGACAACCAATATACCTTTGCTGCTGGCATTTGCTAATTTATCGAATAAGTTTTTGTGGATATTGCCGTTGCCGACTCCGGCGTGGACGATACCGGCGTAGTTATGTTCGATTAGGGCATTTAAAGCTTCCGGTTCGACATTGGAATAGCTGTAGACGATGCCTACTTTCGGAAGTGTATTCAGGTCGGAGACATCGAAAACGGATTGGATGGTATGTATTTTGTCTGTATTTTGATTATAGTTTGCCTTGCCGTTGAATACGTAACCCAAAGGGCCGGAATTTGGGGCCTGAAAAGCCTGAACGTTTATGGTATTCATTTTGGTTGCGGCATGTGCTCCGAGGATACTGCCGTTCATAACGATAAGTACGCCTTTCCCTATAGATTCAGGGGATCCGGCAGTAACGACGGCATTGTAAAGGTTCAGCGGACCGTCGGCACTAAGTGACGTAGAAGGGCGCATAGCACCGACCAGTACAACGGGTTTGTTACTTTTTAAAACGAGATTCAGGAAAAAGGCCGTCTCTTCCATTGTATCGGTACCGTGGGTAATTACCACTCCGTCTACATCCGGACGCTTGAGTAGTGTATTCAGGTAGTGAGCCAGTTTCAGCCATACTTCATCGGACATATCCTGGGAACCGATCTTGACAATCTGTTCTCCCGTAATGTTAGCGATTTTTTTCAGTTCCGGGACGGCATCAATCAGGTCGGCTATAGCGACTTGTCCGGCTGTATAGGCCGTGCCGGTGGCACTACTCCCTGTACCGGCAATCGTACCGCCTGTGGCGAGGATATGAATATTAGGGAGTTTTTGTGCTATTCCTTGCGCTATAGATAGCGCCGTAAGGATAAAAAAGAATAGAATGAATCTGTAGGTTTTCATGGTAGTATTAGTTTAGTTTATTTGTCAGAATATCAGTTTTACAAGGATGAGTCCGGTTGTCACTGATACAATGGTTGCTATCAGTCCGGGCATCATGAAAGAATGGTTGAGGACGTATTTCCCGATGCGTGTCGTACCCGTCCGGTCGAAATTAATGGCCGCAACGACCGTAGGGTAGTTGGGGATAAAAAAGTAGCCGTTTACAGCCGGAAACATGGCGATCAGCAGATAAGGCGAAATACCTAGGGCAAGGCCGAGGGGCATAAAGGCCCGTACCGTTGCGGCCTGGCTATAGAGCAGTATGGACATGACGAACAGGGCGATACCGAATAGCCAGGGCATTTGAGTAACGATGCCTTCGATGGAAGTTTTTAGGGCTGTCATATTGCCTTGCAAAAAAGTGTCGCCCATCCAGGCGATGCCGAAAATAGCGACCACAGCCTGCATCCCCGCTGAAAAAACGCTGCCTTGTACGGCTTTCAGTCCGTTGGTTTTAGTCAGAAGCAATATAAGGGCGGCAGCCGACAGCATCAGTATTTCGATAATGGAGGGCATATCGGTTATGACGGTTTTTCCGTCGATGATGTGGGCCGGACGCAGGGTATCGAAAGAACCGAATATCACGATGAAAACTGTAGCCACGATAAATATCAGAACCGATAGCGATGCTTTGTGTTTATTGTGTATATCTTTCAACTCGTAATGACTGTCATTGAGCAGGCCCTCTTTCAAGCGGCGTTGGTATTCGGGGTCTTCTGTCAGGTCTTTACCTACCCGTAATGAGTAAAGGGCTCCCAATAGAACGCCGAACAGAGTCGCCGGGATGGTAATCATCAGAATCTGGATAAGCGAAATATTGAAACCGGCCAGTAATCCCAGTAAAGCTACTGTTGCGGCCGAAATGGGACTGGCGGTGATAGCTTGTTGTGAAGCTATGACAGCGATTCCCAAAGGCCGTTCCGGACGGATTTTAGTTTCGCGGGCGACTTCTGCGATAACCGGAAGTACGGAATAGGCGACGTGCCCTGTACCGGCCACGAAGGTGAAAATGTAGGTTACCAGCGGACTGAGGAGGGTGATCCTGGACGGATGTTTTCTGAGCAAACGTTCGGCTACCTTCACCATCAGATCGAGTCCTCCTGCTGCCTGCATGCAGGAGGCGGCCGTAATTACGGCCACAATCATCAGCATGACATCGATAGGGGGAGAGGTCGGTTGCAGTCCGAAAACAAAGGTCAGTATCCCCAGGCCTATACCTCCCATCACACCCAGACCGATACCTCCCAGGCGTGCTCCTACGATAATAGCAGTCAAAACAAAAGCTAATTGCAATAGCATCCGATTGTATTTAAGTTATTGAATTTTGTACTCCCAAAAGTATAAAAATGTTTCAAAAATACAGTGGAATAGCTTCACCTTATCCTCTGGTATGGGAACACACAGGGACAAAGCAAATATGTGTACATTTACCCCGTCCCCGGATGTTTACCCGGAGTTACTTATAAAGTTCTTGAAATAAAGTAATGACTTTACTTATGGAATATATGACTAAACCCAATAATCCTGCTTCCACAAAAACAAAAATTGTATTTAATGTATCAAAATGCCAGAAAGAAAAAGTACTGACAGAAATTATTTCAATTGTGCTGGGTAACAAAGTATAAAATACGATTGTATAAATCAGGGATATTGGAATAAGTTTAAAACACAAGATATTTTTTATCTTTCTTTTATATTTCCTCATTTTGTCTTTGTGTTCTTGCTGAGGTCTTTTGGACAAAATCGTTTCTACGTTTTGCTCTATTGAACTCAAAAGAACTGTAACGAAAACAAGTAAAACACTGATTGCCGATAAAGTTTCTGCCATAAAATTATACAAGCTCTTTTTTCAATAAATTGTAAGTATCTACGGAACACTGATATTTGCAAGCTGATCCTTTTACTTTTGAGATTGCCTCTAAAGCTCCTTCTTTTTGACTTATGATTAGATTTAATTCTTCAATGATGCTGGGGGAGGTACATATAAATTCGTAATAGTCAGCTTCTTTATTAAAAACAAAGGAACGAAATGTGGTTAATAAAGTTGCTTTTATAAAATTTGCAATTTTGGTCCTGTATCTTGACTTTGTATTTCGTAATAATGATTTACTTTGCGATTGTGTCAGTTGAAAAATAGATGACAGTTCGTTTTCTGTAGGTAAACGATTACCGAAATAGTGAATTAACAAAGAAAAGAGTCTTTCTTGCTTGATTTCATCCGCCCTTGTCGGAAGTCCTTTTTCAATAAACATTTTTGTATATTCCATAAAAGACGATTTAGCCAATTTAGACAAAGCATGAGTAAATGTAGTTTCATCGTCTATCCCGAGACATTCTTTTATGAGATTTCTTTCAGAAGCTGATAATTCTTCCTCTGTGATATTGATGATTATTTCCATAGATTGTAAATTAATAATGATAAAGATAATATTTTTTAACTATATTTCAAACAAATATGGAATTTCATTTGTCATAAAAGAGAATTTATTGTGAGAGTCGTTTTTTACTTCTACAGGTTGGAAGTTGTATTCGGTATACGTTTACTTATGGCTATATTTACGACGCTACAGCTGCGGTATAACTCCGGTATAAGAACGGTCTCCACCGCAGTTGTACCGGAGTTGTACCGGAGTTAATAAGGCGAATCTCCGGCGAATCTCATGTGAGGAAGGCAAGGGGACAAGGCAAGTGTGTGTACAAATGCCCCGTCCCCATCTGTTTTAAGCGGTCTACTCATGAGTAAGGCTGTATTTATTCGGCAAAATTCACCAGCAATTAGCACTTTACCTCCGTCCCCGGGTGCTGGCAAGGGCGGATTAATCGTCTAGCGGTTTAGCTTGCAATTTTTCAAATTCTGCGCATAATTCAGGAGTATTTTTGTATTCGATGCCATTAATTAAAACTGTAAATTGGTCTAAATAGATATTACATACCTTGCCGGCATTATATATCTCTATTTTAGCACGGGTATTTATTCCGAAAGTACTGTCCCTATCTTGTACTTTTAATTCTTTTAGTAAATGGAGAATTTTATTAATATAGATCGAATCTTCATATATTTTAATGTAGCAATCATCTGTAAATGCAACATCAAAATGTTGTGGAGTAATTTCTATTATTGTTTCCAGATCAAATCCGGCATATTTTAAAATGATTTTATCCGCGCTTTTCAGGCAATCCTTACTATCGACTTGTAATAATAATAGTAAACTAATTATCAATATCGTTTTCATTTTTTTTCTTCGATTTAGTAGGTTTTACAGTTGTTTCATTTACATCTTTATTTGAAACTGAATTTTCCGTTGTAAATAAAATCCCTTTAATATTTGTGCGAGTTACCTCTCCCTCTTTTATTTCTTCTGGAACTTTTGCTGTTCGTTGCTCTGACCCTGTAATAACCCGCCGTTCTTCTTCAGTCCTATACTCTTTATTCTTAGTATTTGAATCTTTCCAGTGCCCTTTAGGATCGTTATTATGGCGTAGAGCATGGTCAACTTCATGATTTAATACTGTTGTTGGTGATAAAGCGATAAATTTATCTGTTAATACTCCCTGGCGGGAATTCCCAAAAATAGTTCTAATACTAGCTTTATATATACTTCCCTTGATAGGATTACCCTCTGCAATATAATATATTGTATTCGGAACGTTCTGAGAATTTGGCCATTTTGCTATTTCAGTGTTTTGTTCATGTGGTATACATGTATTATTTTTTTACATACTTGTTCCATATTTTCAACATGTGATTTGTTGGAAGAGTTATAGTCTAATCCCATATTGTTTACTAAAATATCAGTCAAACAATTCATTAATGATTGCTTATCATGAATAGATTTGAGGATTAGTGGTATATATCCTTTATATTCATCTTTTGCGGTAAATTCGCCGACACCTATAGGATCCCATTCGGCTAAAACTTGATTGATATTTTCAATTAGAGTTTTCATGATGATGGAAATGATATAAAAAATCCTTTATTTAGTCCTTGGGTTGTTTCTGGAGCGTTACTAAATACACGAATAACTTTCCCTTGGGCATTTACAACAACGGTATTCCCTCCTAATGTATACGTGATTGAGAACCGAATCGCCCAACTGCCTCAACCGTTTTCCCTTCTCTAACAATCTTTAAAATGTCAGAAGTTTTAAATCCATGTGTTATTGCTTGATTAATACAATGCTATTCGAAAAAATTTACTAGCAATAATAATCCACTGATGTTAATTTGTTGTTTGAAAAATTAAAATCCAATGTGGGAACTCTTCAATATATGGTAATTATTTGCCTGTTTTATAATTAAATTGTTTCTTTTTCCATCTTCTATTTAGTTTAATTAAAACTTATTATTTCCAACGATCGCGTTCAATATTAAAAAAATCATTAAAAAATAAATAATCAATCCTGTATTTATTTTTATTAAAAATGATACGAATGGCTACAATTATTTCACTGGAGAGTACAGCATTTTCAATTTCTTCTTTTTTTATTTCTACTGTATTCCATTCAGATACCAATTTTGTCATGTAATTTGTAAAAGATGATTCATTTTCAACATTGAATGTTTTTCCTTGATCTTCAGAAGAAACAATTAAAGAATCCTGTCGGTTCCAAATTGTTGAGGATAGTGCATATGATTCTATACTATTTCTTTGGAGAATGAAAACAGTATCAATCATGGAAATAGTTTTCATCCTTTTTAAAAACTCAGAATTTTTCCATAAGTTGTAAAAACCATAAATAGCACATTCATTATCTTTTACTAGAAAGTGATTTTTATATATATCCTTAAATATTTTATTCCAGTTTTGTCCGGATACATACACAGTTATTAGCAACAGACATCCTAACAGAATGATAAACTTTGTCTTCATATTATTAATATTTATGAGGTATTGCAAAAATTCTAGTTCCTGTAATCGATACAGTCTTTGTATAAAATCGGCTGAATCTTGTCCCGGGATATAGAATGCTTGTAGAATTAATTCCTGGACTATAATGACTTCTTAAAGGAAGGCCATGTTCTGCCCTTAATTGATTCTCAATATGGGTAGCATATTTTTCACAATGGGGAATTCTTATCACACCATTTTCTGTATTGATAGTTATCCAAGGTGATCTGTCGATAGTTCCATTCCAGGCATCCTGAATATGTGCTGCTTCATGCCCCAAACCAATATAGGGAGGTCTGGTTGTATTTCCTGTCTGGTCAGGACCTCCTGTCGTGGAATTCGGATCCCAGATAATATATTTTCCGTTCGGATCTGTAGAATTTTTTTGATTGCTTCTTGCTCTTCCTATTTCAACAATATTTGTTGAATTCATTAAATTATTTACTAATTTTTGTCCATTAGTTCCGCTTCTCAAATTTTCCAAAGCAATTGTTAATTTTGTAACAAATTGATCGTCTCCGGTATATAATTGTCCTTGATTATTCACAAATCCATAATTACCATTCACGTCTTTACCATAATAATAGGTTATGTTTCTTGTAATTCCATTTTCAGTAGCAGTGACTACAGTTGTTATACTATCTCCTCTTAAATCGATGTTTCCTATCGGACTGTTTCCGCAATACACGTACGGACTTAAGCTGTAGTATTTTTCGGAAAGCGGGTCGGCATTGAACCACCTTCCCAGCAGAGCGTCGTACATACGGGCCCCGTAGTCCAGAAAACCGAGGTTGCCTACGGTTTGCAGCTCCTTTCCGTTGTATTTGAAACGGTTGGCGGCCAGCTG